>ENA-UOOR01000007-UOOR01000007.1-fermentation-metagenome-genome-assembly--contig:-NODE-7-length-295629-cov-16.218619_pt1 | contig 295629 bp, 244 predicted proteins | sample MGYA00245780_ERZ724029 | MGnify/ENA primary metagenome ERZ724029 (study PRJEB28704, sample SAMN03018315) | fermentation metagenome | biome: anthropogenic terrestrial biome; feature: soil...
GGACAAAGGAGGCGTTTACTGCCGGGAATGAATTTCCGATCGTCTCCAGATCTATTATAGAGGCTTGTAATGGCGGTAGCACCGAACCTCCCAGAATAGCCATTATGAGTCCTGCCGCACCAAATTTAGCGTCGTCACCCATACCTTTTAAAGCTATTCCATATATAGTGGGGAACATAAGTGACATACAGGCTGACACTGCAACAAGACAATATAACCCCCATACGTTTTGGAGGAAAATAACTCCCAAAACAAATATTGCAGCTGCTGTTGCAAGAACACGTAATAGTTTTCCCGGGTTGAAAAATTTCAGCAGGTACGTACATACAAACCTACTTCCACAAAAGATTATCATGGCAAGAATATTGTACTTCTGAGATAATACCTCAGCCGCCTGTTCTTCCATACCTTGAGCCATAAATATACGAGTCCCATATTGAATGATAAAGGTCCAGCACATAATTTGTGCACCCACGTAAAAGAACTGTGCAATTACACCTTCCCTATAATGAGGAATTGAGAAAATTCGTTTGATAGTAGGAAGGAAATTAATCTCCTTGTTTTTATCTCCATTCTCAGGCATCCGTGCAATCCATATTATCAGAAACATAACTAAAACGACCACTCCTATAAATAAATATGGAGCTATTAGTACAGAGAGATCGGATTGTTTTAAAATCTCAAACTCTGTATCATTAAGAGTTGCACGTTCTGCAGTACTTAATGGGCTAAGTCTTGCCTGTATAAAGTTCATAGCAACATACATTCCTACCAGCGAACCAATAGGATTGAATGATTGTGCCAGATTGAGCCTTCGTGTTGAAGTCTCTTCAGGACCCATTGTCAGAATATATGGATTAGCACTTGTTTCAAGAAAGGATAATCCGCAAGTAAGGATAAAATAGGCAGCTAAAAACGGATAGAAACTTCCGGATTCTTTCGCGGGGAAAAATAGGAATGCACCTAAAGCATAGAGAAGCAACCCTAGCATAATTCCTTTTTTGTAGGAGTATTTTCGAATAAATATTGCAGCAGGGAATGCCATGAGAAAGTATCCGCCATAGAAAGCTAGTTGAACAAGTGCACCATCAGTTACGCTCATCCTGAAAATTTTGGAGAATGCTTTTACCATCGGGTTAGTGATGTCATTAGCAAATCCCCATAATGAAAAACATGCAGTTATTATGATGAATGGCAATAAATAATTAAAGCCCTTGTGTTTTAGTAATGAAGATTTTGATGTGTTCATATTTTCCTATATCTCATTATTTTACGACTCCCTTTTTCAGGATTATGTTAGCGTACAGTGCTTCTTCTCCGGTAGCGATTACGGCATAAGATTTTTTAGCCCTATCATAGAAAGCGAAACGTTCTATGTATCCGATTTTAAAAGGTTCGTCTGATTTTTTTAATATTTCTTTGTAGTCTTTCCATATTTCAGGTTTGTAATCATCACCCGGGACTACTTCCATCAGGAAAACCTGATTTTCAGCGTATGTATCAAGTGGAAACAACTCCATAACAGCTTCTAATATCTCACTTCCTGACAAACCATCTGCTCTGACTACATTCTGTGAAATTGTGTGGCAGGGGAAATTGCCATCTGCAATTACAATTTCATCGCCGTGTCCCATTTCCATAAGTGTTTTTAGTAGTTGAGGCGATAATGTTTTAGGTATTTTTTTTAGCATAATATTGGGTATTCTAAAAAATAAATTTATTTATAAATTGGTCCAAAGTTCTTGCATGCTCTGAAATCAGCACCTTCCTTGTTCATGCCAAATGCATTCCAAGATGATGGACGGAAAATCTCTTCTTCATTTACATTATGCATGCATACGGGGATACGTAAAATAGAAGCCAAAGTAATAAGATCTTGTCCGATATGGGCATAACTTATAGCACCATGATTGGCACCCCAGTTATTCATAACAGAATATACATCTTTGAACGCTCCTTTACCTGTTATTCGTGGTGCAAACCATGTCGTTGGCCAGGTCTTGTCAGTTCGTTCGTTAATGATGTCATGTGTTTCAGGGTCAATATCAACAGTCCATCCTTCAGCAATCTGCAGAACTGGTCCCAATCCATCTACCATATTTAACCTGCACATAGTCACAGGCATGCCGCCTTTGGAGAGGAATGTGGAGGAGTAACCACCACCTCTGAAGTAATCCCTGTTGGCAGGAGACCAGGTTGTAGCTTTAAGGCATTCTTTAACTTCATCATTGTTTATGTTCCATGGTTCTTTCATTGCCGGTTCTCCATTTAACTTTTGTCTTCCTGTTGCATCCAGTGTTGTTGCACCTGAATTTAAAAGATGAATGATGCCATTAGCCGCATGTCCCTTAAGCTCCTTTCCGGAAACACGTTTTACTGATTCAGGACTCCAATAAGTGCGAACATCTGAGAACATTTGTGCTTTGTTCGTAAGTAGATGTCCAAATAACATAGATACTCCATTAAGAGAATCGTTTTCAGTGGCTAGAACATAAGCCTCACGTATACCGTTCCAATCGAAAGAGCTGTTTAATATTGTCTCACTAAAATCTCCGTTAGGTAAAAAATCAGTCCACTGACGCTGTCCCTGGAAGCCTCCAACAATTGCATTATGACCTATAGCTTCTTCCTTGAATCCCATCTCAGCCAGTTTAGGATTGCCTTTCATCAGATCTCGAATGATTATTGTCATCTTGACAACAAATTCCCAATCTTCATCCTTTCCTGCACGGTCTTTCTGTTTCACTTCTCTATTAGTATCTTCACCTTCATTTTGTTTACAATATTTTTCTGTCCAAGCCATTGCTTTAACAAACTCATCCTGATCATATATACCCTCTTTCATACGACGAAGAATCTCGGTAGAATCTACCGACTCGTTACGCATACCCAAATATTTTTGAAAAAAATCAGGGTTAACCATAGAACCTGCTATACCCATACAAGTGCCGCCTATTGCCAAATATGACTGTCCACGCATTGTTGCTACAGCCTGTGCAGCACGTGCAAATCTGAGTAATTTTTCTTGAACATCGTCAGGTATGCTGTTATCAGTAGCATCTTGTATTTCACGGCCATAAATACCGAAAGCAGGCAATCCTTTTTGTGAGTGTGCTGCAAGAACCGCTGCCAGATAAACAGCTCCGGGTCTTTCAGTTCCGTTAAATCCCCAAACTGCCTTAGGATAGTGAGGGTTCATATCCATTGTTTCTGAACCATAATTCCAGCTTGAAGTTACAGTTATAGTAGAGCCTACACCTTCACGCTCAAACTTAGCAGCACATGCTGCGCTTTCGCCAACGCGACCAATGGTACTGTCTGCAATTACGCATTCTACAGCGCTGCCGTCCCCGTTTTTTAAATTTGTCTCAATTAACAAGGCAACAGATTTTGCCAGATTCATTGTCTTTTCTTCAAGACTTTCTCTTACACCGCCTTGACGACCATCGATAGTGGGGCGAATTCCGATTTTAGGATATTTATTCATGTTTTCAATTTTAAGAACTATATTGATATGTATTTTACTTACTTTTTTGGATAGAATTTATAGTATCTCTTTCTATTTTTTTTATAGTTTGAAGTTTGAAATGAGAATCGTTGTAAGGGACGAAATTAAAACGAATCTCTTTTTTTAATTGTTGTCGGCAAATAAGTTTGCACTTCCTGATTGTTTAATACAAATTCAGCAGCAATTCTTCCCATTTCATTCCAGTCAATTCCTATACTGGATATTCCATTTTCAATTACCTCATAAAAAGGGTTTTCATTATATGCTAAAAGTCCATAATCATTCCCTGGTCTCATGCGATCTAGTCGCCCGTTTTTTATAATTTTCACTATGTCTTCCTGTTTTACAACCAGATAGAAATATTTTTCCAGAATTGTTGTATTTTCAAGGATTTCATTTAAAATGCCAAATTCAAAATTATTGTAGAGACAGAATTCACTAAACGATGTTTTGCTGCTCTGAGGGTGTTTATGGAATTTATTGAGTACAAAAATGAGTTTTCTATATTTACTCAAATCAGTTTTGATGGATGATAAAGCGTCAATAAGCCCGTTGTCAAAATCTTGACATACATAAGAGTAGCCATCTTTATTGAATTTTCCGAAATCGAGCAAAAGTAGTTTTTTCTTGTCGATTTTCGATAATGCGTTTGAGAACTTTTCATTATCGTAGTTCATTACAAGGTATTTGTTATATTTACCAATTGAATCAGAAATTATATTATTAAACAAATGCTCATTGTATTGGTGAAACCAAAGATCTATCTTGTATGATTTAGGTAATCTTGATATAAGAATATTATGAAGAACCTCCTTGAAAGGTGAATATTCATCTAATAATAAGAGGATATTTTTGGTGTGTGAAGCAACGAAATAGTTTTTTCCCTGAATAGAGTCAATAACTCCGCGTTCTCGCAAATCAGATAGCGACTTAAACACAGTATCTCTTGATACAGAAAATTGTTTGCTTAAATAGTTGATGGAGGGTATTTTATCGCCAACTTTTAATTCATTTGCAGCTATGGCATCTTGTATATATTCTGCAAGTTGCTTTACTTTAGTGTTTTTACTATCAAATCTAAAATCCATCTTTAATAAGACTTTATAATTTCAAAAAGAAATAGTGTGCTGTCCTGTTCTGTGCTGATTCAAACTCAAAAGTATAAGGTTAATATTAAATAAAAAAATATTATTATATGTTATGCAGCATACTTTTAATATGATAGATCTGCTTTTATACTATGAATTGACAACTAATAATAATATTAAAAATGTATTATATGGCTCAAAGGTTGTTTTATATTATAAAAAAAAGAGGATGTACCCATAAGTGATGCATCCTCCTTTTAATATCTATTTTATAAACTTTCTCCGAAATCTTCTTTAAATTTAGCAATGAGCTTTTGTGGCCAATCGTTTACCGGCTCAAGTCCGCCCATAAAGAATCGTAATACAGGAGGCTCATAAACAAAACGAAGACCGCCAATAAGCTTGCGATTTTCGTACAACCACGCCATGCGATCCACAACATATTTTATTTGAGAAAGAGTAAATACACGTCTGGGAACAGCTAGTCTGACTAGTTCCATATCAGCAAGTGTTTCATTACCATACTCGTCTCTCTGATTAGACAAAGTGCCTCTTTCCATTCCTCTTATTCCGGAAATAAGATAAAGTGCTGCAGCAAGTGCACCTGCCGGATATTCTTTCTGAGGTATATGATCGCAAATATCCATTGCATTTACATGAGCACCAAGCACGCCGGCCGGTTTCACCATTGGAACACCGTGGGCATCAAGTGAATTTACAAGATAAGCAATGAAGTCAGGGCTCTGTCGAATCATTGTTTCATCCAGTGTCTCATATAAACCAACAGCCATTGATTCAATCTCACGAACAGAAATACCACCGTAGGTCAGGAATCCTTCAAAAAGAGGAATTAGCGCTTCCAGTTCCTGGTAAACATCATGATCGTTAGTACAAATTCCGCCACCTCTGGAAGAGCTTAGCTTACGAGCTGAGAAATAAACTATATCTGCTAAATCTGTCATTATCTTAATAATTTCCCCGAGTGAGCTTTCTTTAAACTCCTCTTCGCGAAGATGCACCAGATAAGCATTTTCACCCAACAAACTTGCATCAAGAACAAGCCTTATTTTATATTTATCAGCAATTGTTCTCACATCCCTAAGGTTCTGAACAGAGAATGGTTGTCCGCCAATTAGATTTGTTGAAGCTTCCATGCGGATAAAAGGTATGTTTTTGGCTCCATGAGTTTTTATTGTCTCCTCAAGCTTCTCAATATTCATATTCCCTTTAAAAGGATGAGCAGAGTCAATCACATATCCTTCATCATATAACAACTCAGCTATTTTTCCCCCATATTGGGTTATATGTGCCATCGTAGTTGTAAAATGATAGTTCATAGGGATAAGGCTACCCTTACGTATATAAGCATTTGAAAGAATGTTTTCAGCAGCACGACCTTGGTGAACCGGCAGATAATATTTTTTGCCAAGTACATCTTCAACTGCTTTTTGGAGTCTGAAAAAGCTCTGTGATCCTGCATAAGCATCATCTGCACGCATCATTGCTGCCAATTGGTTATCACTCATAGCATTTGTGCCGCTATCTGTGAGCATATCCAGAAAAACATCGTTAGTAGTTAATCTGAAAGTATTGTATCCTCCTTCTTCCAGAGCTTTCAATCTTCTTTCAATTGGCACTAAGTGTAGCTTTTGAACTACTCTTACTTTGTGCAACTCCAAAGGGATGTTCTCGCCGTAATAAAATTTAATTTCTTCCATGTTTAAATGTCTGTCTGTTTCTTCTTATTGTGTTATTTGTAAATATGCTTATATCATGTTTCCCGAACTATTGCATGATGTAAATAGCAGGACATATATTAGAGTTTAAAAGATACTAGTTAATAGTATATCAGTTTGTTTACAATGTTTTATATTAAATTGAAAAATGTAACTAATTTGGCTCAATAACCGATAAAAGTAAATTTAAATTGCAAATATAAAACATTTATTTCATTATTTGCAGAAATTACATTCTATAAAAATTGTGGTTTTATCTCATTGTATTGAAAATGTAATTAAAATGAAATAATTATTCATCAGGAAAGTAATTTTCAGGAAAATAGTTATATTTGCATTTATAATAAAACAATAATCATTGAATAAATTAGTAAATAATAAATCATGGACAAACCTTATGCAATAGGTGTAGATGTAGGCGGTACAAATACGGTTGTTGGAATAGTTGACAAAAGAGGGCAGATTTTAATCAGTGGCAGTATTAAAACTGCTAAGCACAAAGAAGTAGAAAACTATCTTGATGAATTAACAAACCTCATCAATCAATTAATTGAAAAGATAACAACTAAAGATCAGATTAAAGGTATTGGTGCTGGTACTCCAAACGGCAACTATTTTACCGGTAGTATCGAATTTGCTCCAAACCTTCCATGGAAAGGTGTTATTCCGTTTGCTCAGTTGCTGGAAGATCGTACAGGTATTCCGGTAGCACTTACAAATGATGCAAATGCAGCAGCCATAGGTGAAATGACTTATGGAGCAGCACGTGGAATGAAAGATTTCATTGTTATAACCTTAGGAACCGGTGTTGGCAGTGGTATAGTTGTAAACGGACAATTGGTTTACGGTAACGATGGTTTTGCCGGTGAACTTGGACACACTATTGTGCGCAGAGAGAATGGGCGCCTTTGCGGTTGTGGCAGACACGGGTGCCTTGAAGCTTATGCTTCCGCAACCGGAATGGCTCGTTCAGCGCGTGAGATTCTTGAGAAAAGACCTGATGCTAAAACTGCGTTAAGAAATATTCCCGCTGAAGAGATTACATCTAAAGATGTTTTTGATGCTGCCATGGAGGGAGATGAGATTGCAAAAGAAATATTTGAATTTACCGGAAATATTTTAGGTGAATCATTCGCAGATTTTATCGCATTCTCAAGCCCTGAGGCGATAATCCTTTTCGGAGGATTGTCTAAAGCAGGTGATCTGATCATGAATCCTATACGTAAAAGTATGGAGGAAAACTTATTGCCGATCTTCCAAAACAAAGTTAAGCTGATGTTTTCTGAACTAAAAGAGAGTGATGCAGCTGTCTTGGGTGCAAGTGCTTTAGGCTGGGAGGTTAGATAGAAAATATTTTATTGCAAAATATATATTTAGGGTGCTGTTATTATACGGCACCCTTTTACTTTTTGTAACGTAATATTGTTGTAATTAAAACTTCACTTTAACTTAACCTTTAATACTTTTCCGATATTGATATTCAATATATATTTGCATCATTATTTTTCATTCTCTCAATAATTAGGAGGCTAATAATTTCGATAATTTATAAAAATAGCCCCGAGGTTCAGCCAGCAAGTGATTGTCGGCTGTTTTTTTCTCAAAATTTTATAAAACTAATTATTCAATTCGGTTAAATGAGCGATAGATTTTATACCTTTGTACACTTTTAAAATAATAGTATTAATTAAGTTGTAAAATGTCACGAAAGATTCAAACAGCGCTCATTTCAGTTTATCATAAGGATGGATTAGAAGAAATACTCCAGGAATTAGACCGGTTACATGTAAAGTTTATTTCAACGGGAGGAACTCATGATTTTATAACTTCTTTGGGATATGAATGTGAAACGGTGGAAGATGTTAGTGGTTATCCTTCAATCCTTGGTGGCAGAGTAAAAACTCTTCATCCTAAAATATTTGGCGGTATATTATACAGAAGGGAAAACGAATCTGATAAAAAGCAAGTTAAATCATACGATATCCCATCAATTGACCTTGTTATAGTTGATCTGTATCCTTTTGAAGAAACAGTTGCGGCCGGTGGTACAGAGGAAGAAATTATTGAAAAAATAGATATAGGCGGTATTTCACTTATACGTGGTGCAGCTAAAAATTACAAAGATGTTCTTATAATAGCTTCAAAAGAACAATACATGCCCTTGCTGGAGCTGTTAAAAGAAAATCAAGGCTTTTCATCTTTAGAAAATCGACGTCAGTTTGCTACAGAAGCTTTTAAAGTTTCTTCAGGTTACGATTCCGCAATTTTCAGCTACTTTGATAATGAAAACAGTTCAGCACTACGTGTATCTTTAAATGATGCCAAACAACTACGTTATGGTGAGAATCCACATCAGAAAGGAACTTTCTATGGAAATTTTGATGAGATTTTCGAACAATTACACGGTAAAGAAATTTCCTACAATAACCTACTAGATATTGATGCTGCAGTCTCTTTGATTTCAGATTTCGATGAGACAGCACTTGCAATCCTTAAGCACAATAATGCTTGTGGAATGGCTTGCAGGCCAACTGTGAAAGAAGCATGGGAAGCAGCATTGTCTGCTGATCCTGTTTCAGCATTTGGTGGTATTGTAGTTACCAACAGAACAGTTAACAAAGAAGCAGCTGAAGCTATTAACTCGATATTCTTTGAAGTTTTAATTGCACCGTCTTACGACAAAGATGCTCTTGAAATTTTGTTTCAAAAGAAAAATCGTATAATTTTGGTACTCAAATCGACAGAGAAGGCTTCACAGAAACTACAGTATAGATCCGTTCTGAACGGAGCACTTGTACAGGATAGAAATGTCAGTGTTCAGACAGTCGATGATATTCAGGTGGTTACTGAAAAGACACCTACAGAAGAAGAGATAAAAGATTTACTTTTTGCCAATATATTGGTTAAACATACTAAATCTAACGCAATAGTTTTGGCAAAGAATAAACAGCTTATTGCCAGCGGTACTGGGCAAACTTCAAGAGTCGATGCATTGAAACAAGCTATCGAAAAAGCAAAAACCTTTAATTTCGATCTTCATGGCGCCGTAATGGCAAGTGATGCTTTTTTCCCTTTTCCAGACTGTGTCGAAATTGCTCATAACGCAGGAATAACTTCTGTAATTCAACCCGGGGGGTCTGTTCGTGACTCTGAGTCAGTTGTTTTTTGCAACAAAAACGGCCTTTCAATGGTAACTACTGGTACAAGGCATTTCAAACACTAAGTTTTGTGAAGCTGATTTATATTTAACAAATAAAAAAGTAATAAATTAAAGCGAATGCTGACGTCATAAAGCGGACAGCTGAACGCTAAAAACTTATAATTATGGGCTTATTCTCATTCACACAGGAGCTGGCAATGGACCTCGGAACAGCCAATTCCATAATAGTAAACAGTGCAGGCAAGATATTGCTTGACGAACCTTCCATAGTGGCATTGGATCGTAAGACCGAGAAAATGATAGCATTGGGCGAAAAGGCACGGCAAATGCATGGGAAAACTCATGAAAACATTCGCACTGTTAGGCCATTGAGAGACGGTGTTATTGCTGATTTTAATGCTGCGGAACAGATGATCCGTGAAATGATTAAAATGGCGAATAAAAATAAAAGGGGTTTGTTCTCACCTTCGCTACGTGTAGTAATTTGTATACCTTCAGGAAGTACAGAGGTTGAAATTCGTGCCGTTAGAGACTCTGCTGAACATGCAGGAGGCAGAGATGTATTTATGATCTTTGAGCCTATGGCTGCAGCCTTGGGAATAGGTCTTGATGTTGAAGCCCCTGAAGGTAACATGATTGTTGATATAGGTGGTGGAACTACAGAGATAGCTGTAATTTCTCTTGGTGGTATTGTTTCCAACAAGTCTATCAAAATAGCAGGTGATGATTTTACAGAAGATATTCAGGATTATATGGGACGTCAGCATAATATCAAAGTGGGTGATCGCACTGCAGAGCAAATTAAAATAAACGTAGGCTCGGTATTAACCGAACTGGAGAATCCGCCTGAGGATTACGTTGTTCACGGACCCAACAGGATGACTTCGTTACCTATGGATGTGCCTGTTTCTTATCAGGAAGTTGCTCATTGTATAGAAAAATCTGTAACAAAGGTTGATTCTGCTGTACTTAGTGCACTTGAGCAAACGCCCCCTGAGCTTTATGCTGATATAGTTAGAAATGGTATCTATCTTACAGGAGGAGGAGCTTTGCTCAGAGGACTAGATAAACGATTAACCGAGAAGATTGGTATTCCATTTCGTGTGGTTGATGATCCATTACATATTGTTGCTAAAGGTACAGGTATAGCATTGAGAAATATAAATAAATTCAACTTTTTAATGCGTTAATATTTTCTTTTTGAAATCAAGATACAGGGTTTGAATGCGTAATCTGTTCAACTTCATTATTAGAAATAGTCACTGGTTGCTTGCTATTCTGCTTATAGTATTCAGTTTCTATCTCGTTTTTGCGCATAATCCATATCAGAGAAGTGTTTATCTTACTTCAGCAAACAATGTTACAGGATGGTTTTATACCATGTCAAGCAATGTAACATCCTTTATTCATCTCAGGAAGAATAACCAGATGTTGCTTGAACAAAACGCTGTGCTGGAAAATGAACTGTTTTCGCTGAGGTCATACATTAATAATTTAGCGGTGACAGCCTCCTCTGATGTGGATGCGTTTGTGCGCGATTCAACCGAACAGACTCAGTTCAGTTTTATTCCTTCTGAAGTGGTAAACCTTAGTTTTTCAGGAGTCAATAATTTCATCACCATAAATAAAGGTTCAAAGGATGGACTAAAACCGGATATGGGTGTAATATCTCAGCGCGGTGTAGTTGGAGTTGTTGCAAATGTCTCTACTAACTTTTCAGTAGTTATTCCCATTATTAACCCGATGTTTCGTTTGAGTGCCAAGTTAAAGAACTCAGACAATTACGGTTCAATCTCCTGGAACGGAGAGAGTGTTAATACTGCGCAACTGGGAGAATTGCCAAAGCATGAAATTTATCAGGCAGGTGATACAGTGATGACCAGTTTCTCACGAATCTTCCCTAAAAATACAGTTATTGGTTATGTAAGCAGTATGGGTAAAACAAGTGATGACAATTTCAATACATTCAATGTTAAGTTAGCAACTGATTTCAACTCATTGCAGGATGTATTGGTTATCAACGATCAGTTTTATGAAGAACAGAAATTACTTGAAAACAGTCTGGAGCGATGAAAATTGTATATCTTAAAGAAGTTCTTGTATTTATACTGCTTATTCTTCTTCAGGTATTGCTCTTGAACAGGATCAATGTATTCGGTATTGCCACTCCTGTTCTTTATATCTATTTTTTACTAAAACTTCCGATAGGGAGAAACCAGTTCTTTGTCATCATTTCCGGTTTCCTGCTGGGATTAATTATAGATATATTTCTGAATACACCAGGTATGAATGCAGCTGCAACAACAATTATGGCAGCATTCAGAAAGCCCGTTATAAATCTCTTTTATGACAGGGAGATATATGATGAATATGTACCGGGTATAAATACAGCAGCCGCTCCATTCGTGAGATTTACCATATTCATGGTATTAACTCATTTGACATTACTCTTCTTTATTGAATCATTTACACTGTTTAATCTGTTGAACACTGTAATAAGGATAATTTCCTCTTCGATAATTTCAATTTTATTGATCCTGGCATTGGATGGTCTAACGTATAGGAAAAAAGCAGGTGAGCAATAATATTAACCCTAAGAATTTAGCAAACCGACGATATGTAATTGCTGCAATAATCGTGGTGATCGGCATTATATATGTGATACAACTTTTTAATCTACAGATTCTTAGTCCTCAATATCGTGATTATGCCGAAAGTAATGCATTTCTGAGAAGAACATTATACCCGGCAAGAGGAGCCATTTATGACAGGAAAGGGGAGCTGCTTGTGTATAACAGGCCTACTTACGACGTAATGATGGTTGTCAGAGAGATGACCCGTTTTGATACTCTTGATTTTTGCAATACATTAAACATAGATATTGAAAGGTTTCGTGAACTTAATGCAGAAATGAGAGATACCAGGAAAAATCCCGGCTACTCATCATACACTCCGCAGCTGTTCATGTCACAGCTTAATGTTGAAGAGTACGGACTCTTGCAGGAAAAACTTTATAAGTTCCCTGGAATCTATATTCAAAGCAGGACAGAGAGACAGTATAATCATCCCAATATGGGACTTATACTTGGTTATGTTGCTGAAGTTGACCAGAATACAATAGCATCAGACCCATACTATGTCCGTAAGGATTATGTTGGTAAGTCCGGCATTGAATTATCACACGAATTAGATCTTCGCGGAGAGAAAGGAGTAGAAATACTTCTTCGCGATGCACATGGCAGAGTTCAGGGGAGGTATGACGATGGTCTTCAGGACAAAGCACCAGTATCAGGTAAGGACCTGACTCTTGGGATTGATATCGAATTACAGGCTTATGGCGAATTGCTGATGCAGAATAAAGTTGGGAGTATTGTTATGATTGAACCTGAAACAGGTGAAATCCTTGCAATGATATCTGCACCTACCTACGATCCCTCTTTACTGACAGGTAAAAAGTTCAGTGCCAATTATCAGTCACTGGTAAATAATCCATACAAGCCACTGATAAACAGATCTGTTGCAGGTACATATCCGCCAGGGTCAACATTCAAGCCCGCAAACGGACTGGTTTATCTTCAGGAAGGTATCATTACACCCGAAACTATGTACTCCTGTTTTGGCGGTTATCCTCCGTTAGGAGGTCGTCCAAGGTGTCACGGTCACGCATCACCATTATCGTTGCAGTATGCTCTATCAACATCCTGCAATTCCTTCTTTTCTTACGGACTCAATCACATGCTGAGCAATAGGACAAAATATTCAAATGTGGGTGAAGCTTTTGATGTGTGGAAAGATCACATGGTAAATATGGGTTTTGGTTATCAGTTAGGAGTTGATCTTCCTTCAGAGAAAAGAGGATTTATTCCAAACAGTAAGTTTTATTCAAATATATTCAACACTGAAAGATGGAATGCTCATAATATCATATCAATTTCAATAGGGCAGGGCGAAGTACTTACAACTCCGTTGCAAATTGCTAATTTAGGGGCAACAATAGCAAACAGGGGATATTTCTATACACCGCATGTTGTAAGAGAAATTAAAGGTGCTGATTTAGATAGAGCATATACAACCAGACATAATACAGGCATCAATCGTGAACATTTTGAGCTTACAGTTGCGGGAATGGCTGATGCTGTTAAATTTGGTACCTGCCGGGGTATTAATCTTGAACCTCTTGTTGAGGTATGCGGTAAAACAGGAACATCAGAAAACCCACATGGAGATGACCATTCACTCTTTCTGGGTTTTGCTCCTAAAGACAACCCACAGGTTGCAATTGCCGTTGTAGTGGAGAATGGCCGTTTCGGAGCAACCAACGCTGTACCGATTGCACGTTTAATGCTTCAGAAATTCTTCAGGGGTGAAGTTCCCGAGAGCGATAAATGGCTGGAACAGACAATCATGAATCGTGAGATACTTCCTTATGTTTACACAAGAAATTTACCGTCCAAGTAGAACATTGCCAAATGATTAAGCAAAACAACATAGAAGTTGAAGATAAGGGAAGAGTGGATAAGGTTACACTTATCTTTTACCTTGTCTTTGTTGTTCTTGGGTGGCTCAATATCTACGCTGCAAGCTATGATCTTGAAAATGCAACCGGCATGTTTGATTTGTCAACCAGAGCCGGATCACAGCTAATCTGGATAGGCACATCACTCATACTTGCTTTTGCTCTGCTAAAAATAGAAGTAAGCTTCTATGAAACTTATGCTTTTCTTTTCTATATGGTAGGGATATTTCTATTAATTGTTACCCTGATAGTTGCCCAGGAGATCAATGGATCACGTTCATGGCTGATTATAGGTCCGGTCAGACTCCAACCGGCTGAGTTCATGAAGTTTATAATTGCACTTGCACTTGCAAAGGTTTTCAATTCCTATGATTTCAAATTGATGGAGACTAAAAACCTGTTGATGGTCAGCAGTATCATACTTTTACCTGTCATACTTGTAATTCTGCAAAGTGAGACAGGCACAGCACTTGTTTACCTTAGTTTTATTCTTGTGCTTTACAGAGAAGGTCTGCCCGGCGGAGTTCTCTTTATGGGTGTTGCAGCAATTATTTATTTCATTCTCGGCATACGGTTCTCAGATGAGCAAATAGGCATGCTTTCAAAAGGAGAAATAATGGCAGTCGTACTCATTATAATATTTTCAGCAGCAATGGTATGGGGATATCTCAAGCGCAGAAAAACATTCTACAGAATTCTGTTAATTTCTTCTATTCCCTTTGTTGCAGCATTTATACTTACACTTTTATCAGTGTCAGTTGATTGGGGAATGGTATCAATAATTGCACTTGCTGTTACGGCTGTACAAATGCTTTATCTTTTTTTGCGATACAGAGTAAAGACCTATTTCTATATATTTCTTTTTCTGGTTGCCTCGTTTGCTTTCCTCGAGTCAACTGAATATGCTTTCAACGATATACTTCAGCCGCATCAGCAAATGCGTATTAAGGTAGCTTTAGGCATGGAACAGGATCTCAGCGGTGCAGGATACCACGTTGGACAATCAAAAATTGCAATCGGCTCAGGCGGTCTTACCGGCAAAGGATATCTAAATGGTACCCAGACAAAACTTAAATATGTCCCAGAGCAGGATACCGACTTTATCTTCTGCACTATAGGCGAGGAGCATGGTTTTCTTGGATCAACATTAATTCTGATACTGTTCACAGTTTTTGTACTCAGACTACTCAATCTTGCTGAAAGACAAACATCTACCTTCGGCAGAGTATACGGTTACAGCGTGGTAAGCGTTTTCTTCTTCCATCTTCTGGTCAATATCGGTATGGTTATAGGAATCATGCCGGTTATAGGCATTCCATTACCATTTTTCAGTTACGGCGGTTCATCATTATGGGGCTTCACCATACTGCTTTTTATTTTCCTTAGAATAGATAAGTCCAGAAGAAATAGATAAGTCCAGAAGAAACATATAAAGGGTGCACCCTAATTTCGCAATTTGAGTACACCCAATCAATTAGAACCCAATTTAATAAACATTGCAGTTAGTTGGTTCTGCAATTCCTTGATATCTTATATTATACTTTTATCTTACCTTTTAAATATTCTCTGTATATATGACATTACAGAGGAAAAATAGTTTAATTTTGTTCTAAATAGTGGTGAAAATCGATTAGTAAAAAGAGACAATGAGAAAAACAGCATTGATTACCGGAGCTTCAAAGGGGATTGGAAGAGAGCTTGCTCATCTTTTTGCAAAAGATGGCTGCAATCTTGCATTAGTAGCAAGAAGTGCGAAAGAACTGGATAGTTTAAAAGTTCAGCTTGAAGAAAAATACAAAGTTACAGTACACACCTTTTTTAAAGATTTAAGTCAGCCCGAATCAGCACAAGCCCTGTTTGATGAATTAAAAGCTGTTGATATCGATATCGATTATCTTGTAAATAACGCCGGATTTGGTGATTATGGATCTTTTGCCGAAACTGAGTGGGACACTTACGAAAAGATGATATCTCTGAACGTGACAACCTTAACTCACCTTTGCCATCTTTTTATAAGAGATATCAAAGGCAGAAAACCCGGCAGAATACTCAATATTTCCTCAACAGCGGCATTCCAGCCGGGACCGATGATGGCAGTATATTTTGCCTCAAAAGCATTCGTGCTCAATTTCTCCGAAGCAGTCGGGCACGAACTGAGAAAAGATAATATAACAGTAACAACACTTTGTCCCGGTCCCACCAGCACCAATTTTGGTGAAGTCTCAGGCATGAATGCATCGAAATTGATTAAGAATATAAGAATAGCAAAATCAGCAGATGTAGCCAAACTGGGCTACAAAGCAATGATGAAAGGCAAGCCAATTGTCATTCACGGCGCTCAGAACAAGTTTGCACCTTTTGTCATAAGGTTTTTGCCCAGAAAATGGGTGACACGTGTTTCAGCAAAGGTTATGGATAACAGTGCGTAGTTTACGCTAAAACTACTTAAGTATGAAACGTCTCAACTGCTTATGGTTAATATATCTATTGACTGCAGCTGTCGTCGCTCAGTCCTCAAAATACTCTGCAGATGAGATTATGGCTTTTTTTAACCAAACAAGGGAAGCAACAGAAAGTCACACAACACTATGGGATAAAGATATTTACGGACCGATACTTCTTGTAGACCCGCAAACCAGAGAAGTTTTTGCAAATGTACAAGATGCAAAAAATGAATTAACACCAAAAGGCGGTATTTTTGTAGGTTCAATACCTGGTGAATTGCCCGTTTCAAATACAGATATCACCTGGAACGGCACCCATTGGGCAATGCTGGAGTTGCCTTTACCCGAAAAGCGATATGACAGGATAGATTTAGTTACTCACGAACTGTTTCACAGAACACAATTTTCTCTTGGTTTTAAACCATTCAGAGAAGAAAATAGCCATCTTGATCAAAGAGATGGAAGAATATACCTGCGACTCGAACTGGCGGCATTAGAAGCCGCATTAAAAGCTAACAGGTTAACAAAATCAGAAGAGCATATACGCAATGCGTTAATCTTCAGAAAATATCGTCAAATGATATACCGTGGGTCACAGGTCACAGAAAACAGTCTGGAAATCCTAGAAGGACTGGCTACTTATACCGGACAAATCATGAGCGGCCGTGATAAGTGGGAGTGGCGCGAATATCTGATTCGCCGAATCAACAGCTTTGAAGAGACACCCTCTTATGTAAGGTCTTTTGCTTACGAAACAACTCCAGTGTATGGTTTTTTCCTCCAACAGAAGGACTACTCCTGGAACAAAAAAGTAGACAATGAAACTGATCTCACCGACTTCTTTTCGGAAGCTTTTGGAATGGATTCGAGAATAATCCTGCATACTTATGTAAAACAGGTTGCCGAAGATTATAACTGGCGAAAGATTGTTGATCAGGAAACAAAAAGAGCTGCTTTAAACAACTCAGTTCTTGATGAATACCGAAATAAGTTTTTAGAGCAACCTCACCTTGAAATCAAACTTGAAGATATGAATATGTCTTTTAACCCTGGCAGTCTTATACCACTTGATGAGGACGAAGGAACAGTTTATCCTACCATTCGTTTAAGTGATAATTGGGGAATCCTTACAGTTGAAGAAGGTGGCGCATTGCTGAGGTCCGACTGGCGGTGGGTAATCGTCTCAGAGCCTTTAGAGATAACTGACGACCTGATCACGGGCGACGGTTGGGAAATTGAACTTAACGAAGGTTATCAAATTCAGGAGTTGCCTGATGGCAATTATCTGTTAACAAAGAGTGAATGAGTTGTCTTATTTGGCTAAAAAAAAGAATTTAGCTAAATTTGGACTCAATTCGAGGATAACAAATGAATGAAGGCGAAAAAAAGGTTGTCAGCAAGATGATTACCATATATTGTCATTCCAAGCACAAACAGGGAAAAGGCTTGTGTGAAGAATGCAGCTCACTTAACAACTATGCGCTACAGCGGCTTGAGCGTTGCCCGTTCGGGGATGATAAGCCCACATGCGGCACATGTACAGTACATTGCTATAAAAGCGACATGCGCAGCAGGATAAAAGAGGTCATGCGCTTCTCCGGTCCGCGCATGCTTTTTATTCATCCTGTTGACGCTATACAGCACTTTTACCGTGAACGTAAAAGGAAAAGATTAAAATGAAATTGTTAGACCTACATACTGTAATTGCCGATGTGTTAAGTGAGCACAATGAGTTGATACCAGTACTTAATCGTTTTGGAATCAGACTTGGTGTAGGAGATAAAACCCTTGAAGAGCTGTGTGAAGAGAACAATCTTGACCCCGGACTTATTATAACTGTTCTTAACGTTTATCTTAACGAGGATTATGTTCCTGATATGCTCGAATATATTGAAACAGAGTCTATCGCAGACTATTTTCAACATACGGTAGAGAATTACATTCTTGAGCTAATTCCAAATATAGAGAAGCACTTAAATGCTTTTATTGCTTTAAGCAGCTCGATAAATGAATCCGACAACAATCATGTTTACAATAATAACGGATCAGATAATCAAGAGTTGGGAATGCTCAGATTACTTTTCATGAAGTTTAAAGAAAGGATGACTAACTACCTGAAGAAGATAGCAAGTTATGATGAGGATTTCCCAGATGAATTACTCCATGATTTAAAAAACATCCTGATTAAACATCTTTCAACTGATTATAATCAAAACCTTTGTTATGCAGTGATTTTTTCAATTCATTCATTTGAAAAAGATCTTGAAGCACACAACAGGTTACGCGAAAAGGTTTTACAGCCAAAATTAAATCAACTTGATACATCGGGTATACGTCAGCTTCAGCATTCAATTGTTAGTGAGCACTCAAGTAGAATCGAAGCAGAAGATCATCACCTGACAAAACGGGAAACTGAGATTCTCAGACTCATTGTGCAGGGTTATCTCAATAAAGAGATAGCAGAAATGCTGAATATCAGTCTTAATACAGTTTTAACTCACAGAAAGAATATCATTAATAAAACAGGAATTAAAACTGTTTCAGGTCTTACTTTTTACTGCCTGAGAAACGGTTTAATATCCATGTAATACTTTTAAATTTTTATAGTATGTCAAAAAGAAGTTTTCTATATATACCACTCACAAACTGGGGTGAAGTTATCGAACAAAAGTATGATATAGCAATCCTTCCCTGGGGTGCTGTAGAGCCACACAATTACCATCTTCCCTATCTTACTGATTGCATACTCACTTATGAGGTAGCCGGTGATGCAGCTGAAGCAGCATACGAAAAGGGAGTTACTTGTATGGTTATGGCCCCTGTATACTTTGGTTCCCAAAACACGGGTCAGTGGAATAAGCCCTTTTGCGTGCATACAAGAAGTGAAACTCAGAAGTATATACTAACCGATATAGTAACATCACTTCAGGCACAAGGGATACGTAAGCTGGTCATTATCAACGGTCACGGTGGCAACACATTTAAGCCATATGTAAGAGATCTGAACATGGAATACCCCGATTTCAAAATAATTATAGTGGACTGGTGGACCTTAGAGCCTACTAAAAACTATTTTGAGGAAAGTCCTGATGAGCATGCCGGCGAGCAGGAAACATCTGTAATGCTGCATTATCATCCTGAGTTGGTTAATATGGACAGTGCAGGTGACGGATCAGTGCAACCTGTCAAATTATCAGCGTTAAATAAAAAGATCGGATGGATGCCTCGTGACTGGGATGAGATCTCTAAAGATACAGGAATAGGGAATCCAAAAAAATCAACAGCGGAGAAGGGCAGGAAGTATGTTGAAGTTGTCGTTAGGAAAATTACCGAACTTCTCATTGATCTCAAATCAGCCGAGTGAGTTTTTTAATCTAAATAGTTTTAAATGAGAGCAAAATGTTGTATTTTTGATGCTATTATTAAAAACAATTTAGCCATGTCACAATCCTTATGAAATAAAATTAAATATTCTGATTAATTAGTAAAGAATTAGTCAGTTAATAATCGCTTTGAATTAAAGTACTACAAACTTCATAATAATAAATAAAAGTAAATATGAGTAATCAGAGAGAGAAACTTTTTACAGATTTTCCTCCTGTTTCCACCGAAGAGTGGATGGAAGTTGTCACCAAAGACCTGAAAGGTGCAGATTTCCAAAAGAGACTGGTGTGGAGAACTAAAGAGGGTTTTAATGTAAATCCGTTTTATCGTGCCGAAGATATAGAAGGCTTCAAGGCACTTGACAATCTTCCCGGACAATTCCCTTATGTGAGAGGCACAAAGAAGGACAACAACTGGTATGTCCGTCAGGAGATCAAAGTAGAAGATTTTGCCGAAGCAAACAAAAAAGCTCTTGTTTTGCTTGAAAAAGGAGTAACCTCATTCGGTTTCAGTCTGCCCAAACAGCATCTGTCTGCCGAAAACCTGGCAATATTGCTTCAGGGAATAGCTCCCGACAAAGTAGAACTAAACTTCAGAACCTGTATTTCACGTACCGTTGATCTTGCAAAACTGGTGGTGGATTACATCAAAGGGCAAAACCTTGATGTTATGAAATGCTTTGGATCTGTTGAGTTCGACCCATTCAGGAAAATACTGAAAAAGGGAGTAGATGAACCAAACTGGGCAGAAAAAGCAGTGGAAATAGTAAATATTACCGCTCCTCTTCCACGTTACCGTTCAATAATCGTAACAGGCAACATGATGAATGATGCCGGTGCCTACAGCTATCAGGAGCTTGGATATAGTCTGTCATACGGTAACCAGGTATTATCCAAATTAATCGAAAATGGAGTTGATCCTTCAACAGCTGCAAAGAAAATCAAGTTCAAATTTGGTGTAGGATCAAACTACTTCATGGAGATAGCCAAATTCCGCGCAGCCCGATGGCTGTGGGCAGAGGTTGTAAATGCATACAAACCGCCTTGTCCCCACGACTGCGACAACAAGGCTGATGACGGCACTTGCCGCTGTGCAGCAAAAATGAATATCCACGCAATCACATCAAAATTCAATCAGTCGCTGTACGACCCCTATGTCAACATGCTGCGTACACAGACAGAAGCCATGTCAGCTACCCTGGGCTCAGTTGATTCACTAACCGTACGTCCTTTCGACGAGGCTTTTGAAACACCCACAGAGTTCGCGGAACGTATAGCAGTAAACCAGCAACTGTTATTAAAAGAAGAAGCACACTTTGATAAAGTTACCGATCCTTCCTCAGGTTCATATTATATCGAGACACTCACCAACTCACTCGCTGAACAGGCATGGAAGCTTTTCCTTGAGACAGAAGAAGCCGGTTTCTATAATTCACTTAAATCAGGTGCAGTACAGGATGCAATAAACAAATCTGCCGACGAACGTTTCAATGCACTTGCCAATCGTAAAGAGATTTTGCTGGGTACCAACCAGTATCCAAATTTCAGCGAAACGATGAGCGATAAGATAAATGATAGCGCAGCAAGCAGAGGTTGCGGATGTGGTGATTCTGACACGCAGACGCCATTGAAGAAGCTAAACAAAAACAGGCTTGCCGATCAGTTCAATGAGCTCAGACTTGCTACTGAAAACAGCGGCAAACGTCCAAAAGTATTCATGCTCACAATAGGCAACCTTGCAATGCGCCTGGCTCGTTCTCAGTTTTCCAGCAACTTCTTTGCAAGTGCAGGTTATGAAATTATAGATAACCTCGGATTCAAAACAGTTGAAGAAGGAGTCAATGCTGCAAAAGAAAACGGAGCAGATGTAATCGTACTCTGTTCAAGTGATGATGAATACCCCCAGTTTGCTCCCGAAGCTTATGAAATGCTAAAGGAGAGCAACAAACTGTTAGTTATAGCCGGTGCACCTGCTTGTATGGATGAGCTCAAAGCTCAGGGAATAGAGCATTTTATTAATGTTAAGAGCAATGTTCTCGAGACACTAAAGATGTTTAATGATAAGCTGTTATAAATAGAAACTAATAATTCTGCGTACTGCAATAATTAAGATTATGGATGGTAAAGGCAAATTGAAGAACTGGATTATTGTATCACAACCCTGGGCATTTCCAGCATCAGGGAGTGCTGCTCTAATGGCAATCTCTTATGTTTTCTATCTCTATAAGACAGGAGCAGTTGCAGAATCCAACTGGTTATTCGGAATAATCGGACTATTAGGTGCAGTCATCTTCCAGATGTCAGGAAACCTGATGAATGAATATCAGGATTTCAAACACGGGGTAGATGTAAAAGAGAAGACAGGTCCGCCGCGACTTCTGGTCGAAGGTGTATTCCAGCCCAAAACAATCTTCCTTTATAGCATAAGCGTTCTTGCGGTGGGAGTGGCAATAGGCATTTATCTTACAATCAATACCGGATGGCCTTTAATTATTATCGGCGGCTTCGGTATCATAAGTGCCATGCTGTATCACAAATTCAAGTATATCGCTCTTGGCGACCTGCTGATATTTGTTACATACGGGTTATCTATCCCCCTAGGAATTGCGTTTGTTATGACCGGTCAGCTGATATGGACAATACTGCTTGTCAGCATACCCGTAGGATTGCTTGAGGTTGCCATTTTGCACGCAAACAATACACGCGACATAAAAGAAGACAAAGCAGCAGGCATCAAAACGCAAGCGATGATATTAGGACTGGAAGGTGCACAAGTTACCTACCAGACACTATTACTTGCAGCCTACCTGCTTATTGCAATCCTTGTGTCGGTTGATTTGCTTCATCCTATAACTTTTCTTACGCTGATAAGCTTCCCGCTTGCAATCAGAAATATTAAAAAGATGAAAATGGCTCAGCATAATGATTTTACTCCAATACAGTATTTGGATGGTCAGACAGCAAAACTGCTTCTTCTTTTTGTTTTTCTGCTCTCAGCGGCAAACTTCATAGCTCCGTTTGTATAACCGCCAGATTAGTTGCTATTTAAAAATAAAATAAAAAAACAAACATTAGTCTAAATAATATGAAACCTAATTTTAAGGAAATAGACATTAAGTCAGCCGGATTTTATAAGTCAGATGTTGACGAATGGGCTGAAAAAAATGAAATAAAAGCCGATTGGCATACACCTGAACAGATACCCGTGAAACCGGTATATACCAAAGAAGACCTTGAGGTAATGGAGCATCTGGGCTATGCTGCAGGTATACCTCCCTTTCTTCGCGGACCTTATTCCACGATGTATGTTATGCGTCCATGGACAATCCGCCAGTATGCAGGCTTCTCCACAGCCGAAGAGTCAAACGCATTCTACCGTCGTAACCTTGCATCAGGACAAAAAGGACTCTCTGTTGCATTCGACCTTCCCACCCACCGCGGTTATGATGCCGACAACGAGAGGGTAGTGGGAGACGTTGGTAAAGCAGGTGTATCAATCTCATCTGTTGAGGATATGAAGATACTTTTCGACGGTATCCCGTTGAATAAGATGTCAGTGTCCATGACTATGAATGGTGCAGTTCTTCCCATTCTTGCATTCTATATTGTAGCAGCTCAGGAGCAGGGTGCCAATCTTGATGAGATGGCTGGTACAATTCAGAACGATATCCTAAAGGAGTTCATGGTTCGAAACACCTATATCTATCCGCCAGAATTCTCGATGAAGATTATCGCAGATATTTTTGAATTTACATCACAGAAGATGCCTAAGTTCAATTCTATCTCCATTTCTGGATATCACATGCAGGAAGCGGGCGCTACAGCAGATATCGAGCTGGCATACACACTTGCTGACGGTATAGAGTATCTGCGTGCCGGAATGAATGCAGGTATCCCTGTAGATAAATTTGCGCCGCGACTCTCATTCTTCTGGGGTATCGGAATGAACCATTTCATGGAGATTGCAAAGATGAGAGCAGCACGCTTGCTGTGGGCAAAGATCCTGAAAAGTTTAGGTGCTGAAAATCCCAAATCAATGGCTTTGCGCACACACTCGCAAACATCAGGCTGGTCGCTAACAGAGCAGGATCCGTTTAATAATGTCGGCCGCACCGCCGTTGAAGCAATGGCTGCAGCACTCGGTCACACACAATCACTGCACACAAACGCTCTTGATGAGGCAATTGCTCTGCCAACCGATTTCTCTGCACGTATTGCAAGAAATACACAGATCTATCTTCAGGAAGAGACATACATCACTAAGCAGGTAGACCCATGGGCAGGTTCATATTATGTTGAATCACTCACTCAGGAACTGGTAGATAAAGCATGGAACCTGATTCAGGAGATCGAGAAGCTTGGCGGTATGGCTAAAGCTATTGAAACCGGAATTCCCAAAATGCGTATCGAGGAAGCTGCGGCACGCACACAAGCAAGAATCGATTCAGGAGTACAGGCTATTATCGGTGTTAATAAATATCGTCTCGATCACGAAGATCCTATCGATATCCTTGATATTGATAATACTGAAGTGAGGAAGCAGCAGGTAGAACGGCTTACAAAACTAAAAGCAGAGCGTGATAACGAAGCAGTTCAAAAAGCACTTGATGCAATCACAAAATGCGTGGAAACCAAAGAAGGGAACCTCCTTGAGCTTTCAGTTGAGGCAGCAAGAGTACGCGCCACATTAGGTGAGATCTCGGATGCCTGCGAAAAAGTAGTCGGACGTTATAATGCAGTAATCAGAACAATTTCAGGAGTGTATTCATCAGAATCAAAAGGAGATGCAACGCTTGAAGAGGCTCGTGCACTCACAGATAAGTTTGCCTCACAAGAAGGGCGCAGACCAAGAATTATGGTAGCCAAAATGGGGCAGGACGGACACGACCGCGGCGCTAAAGTTGTAGCAACAGGTTATGCCGACTGTGGTTTCGATGTTGATATGGGACCACTATTCCAAACACCCGAAGAGGCAGCCCGTCAGGCAGTAGAGAACGACGTGCATGTACTTGGAGTATCATCCCTTGCAGCAGGTCACAAAACACTAGTACCGTTGGTAATTGATGAACTCAAAAGACTTGGAAGACCTGACATAGCTGTAATCGTAGGAGGAGTTATCCCAGCACAGGATTATGATTTCCTTTATAAGGCAGGAGTAGCGGCAATATTTGGTCCGGGTACTCGTGTTACTAAATCAGCTGTTGACATTATGCACATCCTTATGGATGAATGATGAAAATCTATATTCCGCTTTCGGCTTACTCTTATTCAGAGGGTTTGTCGAAAGCGGATTTTCATTAAATTTTAAAACAGCCGCAATAGATACTATCTGAAACCACAGACCCGTCTGCTTTCTTAAATGCAATGTAGGTTTCGATAGAATCTCCATTCCAGTCATCAGGAAATTTGATTTTCGTTGCTGAACTACTCCTTTTTCCAGCGTTTATATCATGAACAGCAATTTCTTTGTCAGAGTTGTAAACAATTACCATTACCTGATCATCATTTCCCGCATTATCCTTAGGTACCGGATTCCAGGTGAATTGAACTCCTTCTTCAGTTATATCAACATTTATTCCTTTAGCAGGATTTAACGAACCTTTTGAAACAAGAATATTAGGGAAGTCAAGCTCCACACCTTCGCCATTAACCTTAATACCATTCAAAATATTGTATGACATTGCAGCATTGAAAGCACTTTGTCCATCAACTGCCTGATCTTTAAAACCAATTCTAATCAATGGAGTGATTGTTCTTAGAAAATTCTGCGTTAACTTAAATGCACCTCGTTGTTTAGTCTGACCTTTAGACCTCGGGTTAGTCATCTTCGCGGGGCGACTTTTAATATACTCCACACCTCTGCATGATGAACCAACCACATTACCCACTTTTCCTGTAAATCCTCCAAAAATTCCATTTTTCAACTTACCCATTATTATGATATTTTAATTAAAACTGATGTTCGCAAGTTAACAAATGTTTTTAATAAAAGCAAGTTTTTGACAGTGAATATACAATACCAAAATTTGAAAAACTACTAACCAGGCTCTAACCAACTCCTAATTTATATAAGGGATATTAGGAGTTTGTTAGGAGTTAATTAGGAGTTAGTTAGAGTTAAGTATGATTTAGTTTCATATTATTGTCTTCATCAATTCCGTTTTAGGGTATAAAGCAACTGTTGGATATTAATATAAATTAGGATATGTGGATTGTGTTTTTATAAATTAAATTTTTTCTTAGAAATATATATGGAATTTTACTTATTTATTTATTTTTGACTTTCAAACACCTGAAATATTATAAATTTAATAAGAAAATAAATGGACCATGTTGTATATCTTGATCACAAAGCCAAAGAGTTAGACTTACTTGAAAAGGGAGTTAAAACTATGATTATTCGAGGAGCTATGGGACGTAAAATACCCTATAGAAAAGTTGAAAAAGGTGATTGGCTTTATTTTATTGAAAACATGGGTGATGGATTGATTAAAGCTGTCGCCGAAGTCTCAGATGTTTTCAATTCAGAACAAATGACCAGAGAAGAGTCTGTAAAATTAGTTGATGAAAATCAGAAGCTTTTACGCTTGGATAAAAAATTGTATTCACGTTTTGCAGGGAAAAGGTATATTGTTTTGATAAGAGTAAAAAATTTTAAAATCATAGACAGTTTCCGGATTGACAGAAGTAAATATGGGAATATGGATGATTGGTTGCCTGTTGGTGAAATTCAGAGTGTGAAAATTTAATATAGGTATGAAAAATATACTTTTCGTATCACTACTTATTATATTGATGTCTGGGTGTAACAAGTCTATTAACGGAGAAGTAATATTTGTTGAACCTGATTTGGATGACCTATTCAACTATCCATACTTTTTATTTATCCCTAATGGTGTTTCTGAAGACAAAATGAATTATCTGATTATTGAACCTAATAATTCAGGTTTTGCAGATGACGACCTGCATAAACATAAGGAAAAAGCTAAAAGAATAGCGACACTAGATTATTATCTTGGAAATTGGATTGCAAGGAAACTTACGTATCCACTTATCGTTCCTGTGTTTCCACGTACTGAATCTGATTGGAAAACATACACTCATGCTTTAGACCGTGATGTGATGTTACAAAAGGGTAATTCGCTTGAACGATTGGATAATCAACTTATAAATATGTGTTTGGATGCTGAGGGAAAATTGAAGGAGAGAAATGTTAAAATTGAAAACAGATATATACTTACCGGTTTCTCAGCTTCAGGAACATTCGTAAACAGATTTACACTTCTACATCCGGATAAAGTACAGGTAGCAGCTGCTGGAGGATTAAATGGTTTATTAATGCTACCCATGGATAGCCTGGAAAATGAACCATTGAGATATCCCATTGGAACGGGAGATTTAATACAAATAACAGGTAGCGATTTTCTTAGAGACCAATTTTTTAATACTCCTCAGTTTTATTTTATGGGTGAACTAGATGATAATGATGCTGTTCCTTATGATGATGCATTTGACCTGGAAGAAAGAGATCAGATTTTTAGACTATTAGGTGAACAAATGATACCGGCAAGATGGGTGAAGTGCATTGATATATATAACGAAAGTAATGTAAATACACTATTTAAGACCTACAAGAATGTTGGTCATGAGCATCCGGAGGTTGTGAAGAATGATATCTTAGACTTCTTGTTGCTTAACACGAATTTAAACTGAATAACGAGAGAATTTTTTCATAAAGGAGTCGTAATAGGTCTTCGAAACCGGAATATTGGGTGTCGCTTCAGCATCCAGCTCCAGCACTATTCCACTCTTCTCTTTTTTCAATATTTTTACTCTGTCCAGATTTACTATATATGAGCGATGACACCGTATCAAGGGAGTATCTTCGGTAAGATTTTCCTCGATCCACTTGAGTGAATTCCGAATCATATAGTGAGATCTGTTGGATTTATTTATGTAGTATATTGTTGCATAGTTATCGGCAGACTCAATATACAGCAGATTTTCGAGCGTTACAGATATCTTAAGATCACCCTTCTCATCGTGGAAGGCTATCAACGATTTCGACTGTTTATTCTTTGATTTTCCCAGTTCCATATCTTCTAAAATAGAGCTCTTCTCTTTCCATGAAAAAAACAGCCATGAAATAGAGTAGGGTAATAGGAGTACCAATGCGGTATTAAACAGACTTTGCCTGAATATTTCACTAATCTCTCTGCTTGATCCATCCTTTGGTAATAATACCGAGAAAAGGGTATAGAAAATTGACATAGCAATAATCTCACAGAAAATGCAAACTGCGTAATGCCACTTAAGAATATCATGCTTTTTTGAATAGGTTATTAATATCGTCCTGCTAATTACAACCACCAGCATGCCTGTAAGAATTATCAGACTTGAATAAGCAAAATACTTTATGTCAGATAAATCAGGATACCAATCTCTTGAACCAAATGGTTGAAAAAGATTAATAAAAAGTAAAGCAAACAACGCTGTGAAGAGTATCATTTTTAAGTTGTTGCTCTTATTGTGCAGATATTCAGGGATTTTATCGCCCATCATTATTGATTTGACAGTCTCTTTAGTTTGTTAGGGTTATGTATATATAATAATAAGAAACCATTACAAAAATAGATTTTAATTAATGATAAACCAAAAGAAATTCACCCCTGTATAGCACATTTCGCCACATATAAGCGATTTTGTCACATTTCACCTGCAGTTTTCCCTTCCATTTGTAATCACGTTTTAAAGTGCGTTTCTTTAAATATTTCAACGAATTAACACCTGCATTTATTATGGATTATTACACAAGGTACGATGAATTAACAGGCAGTTTTAAACAGGGGAAAGATATTCATCTTAGCGAGACAAACATCGATATAAAGTTTTTCGAATTTAATAGTGAAACTGCAAAAATCACAAATGAATACCTTCCAAATGATGACACGATTAATGAGAATATCTGTTTTGAGTACCCAATTTTTACTCCGGCCGGCAGAAACAGGTATAATAATGATGAAGCTATCCTTTTATTGCATGGACTTAACGAAAGAAGCTGGAGTAAATACCTTACTTGGGCAGAGTATCTATGCAACAATAGCGGTAAACCCGTAATTCTTTTTCCTATTTCTTTTCATATAAACCGTGCACCATTATCCTGGTCAAATCCAAGAACAATGATGAATCTGCTTAATTTCAGAAGGGAAAAGTATGATAACGATCGTTCAATTAGTTTTGCAAACGTAGCTTTAAGCGATCGTCTGAGTCAAAAGCCCGAGCGGTTCTATTTTTCGGGAAGGCAGACATGGGCTGATCTTTCAACCCTTTTCGAAGAAATTATGAGCGGTAAGCATCCACTTTTCAAAGAGGGAACAAAGATTGATATATTTTCATATTCAATAGGTGCATTCCTTTCTCAAATTGCGTTAATGACAAATCAAAAAAACCTTTATACAAACACCAAGCTCTTCATGTTTTGTGGAGGCAGTATCTTCAACTCCATGCAAGGAGCATCAAGGAGTATTATGGATAAGCCGGCATTTGATATAATTCGGGATTACTATTTACATCACTTTGGAAATGAGACAACAAAAAAAGAAACAGGAGTCAACTTGAAACATGACAATGCTTTTAAGGCATTTTTCAGCATGATCTCGCCAGAGAGATTCCAATTTGAAAGAGAGTCCTTCTTTGCATCGTTAGGTAAAAGAATTAAGGGTATTGCACTTGCAAAAGATATTGTAATTCCATTTAAAGGCATACAAGAAGCTATGGGGATAAAAAACAGTGAAAAAAATATACAACTTCTCGATTTTGAGTTTCCTTATTCGCATGAAAATCCATTTCCATTGAACAGTGAAGACAAAACGGCTGTAAATTCAGCTTTTAACAGAATATTTTCAGATGCAGTAAATTATTTTACAAGGCCTGTTTGAAGATTTTATCGAAATACTCAAATGCTATTGTGTGAGTGAAAACAGTGATCCTTTGAAACTCATCCCTGTACCGCGCTGGTCCCAGAGAATCAGACATTAATAAAATCAGTTTTGATATTCTTGATTAACTCTTCATCAATATCTAACTCCGTTGCATAAGTGATACCCTCATTTTATCCATTAACAGTCATTGAATGTCTATTGGAATATGCAGGAGCAGCTAAATCCACACTGTATGTTAAATCATAAGCCGGTAAAAGCCGCCAAACACCTTCACGATTCATGTAAAAAGAAAATTTTTTGGAATGATCATCCACATTTCGGGCTCTTATTATTTATTGTGAAAATATAGACATATATTCAAAATAAGCAAAATAAATTGGAAAATATAGATATATCTATAATAATGATTTTCTAAATATCCGCTTATTTTACAATAACTCCTAGTTTATAGTCAGTTTGTACCTTTTAGGTTTTAATCGGGGTTGGAAGAGGAGGGTATAAAAGAATAATTGAACAATTACGCTAATATTTTCGAGTGTAAAAGAAAATACTTACATTTACGTCAAATTATTCGAGTATGAAAGAAAAGTTTGAGTCTTTAAAAAAATACAACTTTTGGGGTGAAAAATATCCGACAATAGGTTATAAGCGTGATTTATATACCAATAAGATTTTTGAATCTATAGATAACAGACTTATAAAAGTTTTAATTGGGCAGCGCCGAGTTGGTAAAAGCTATATACTGCGTCAGTTAATTTCTCGACTTATAGATAGAGGTGTAAATAAAAAAAACATACTTTATATTAATAAGGAGTTTGCTGATTTCGATTTTATCAAAGATTATAAAGATCTTGATAAGCTTATAAACGTATATCGTGAAGAGTTAAAACCTGAGGGTAAAGTATGGCTGTTTGTAGATGAGATTCAGAACGTTGAGGGTTGGGAACATTTAATAAATTCTTATTCGCAGGATTATGTAGATAGTTATGAGGTGTTTTTAAGCGGATCGAACTCTAAGATGCTGTCTGGTGAATTGGCTACTCTTTTATCAGGTCGTTATATTGAATTTCAGATATATCCCTTTAGTTTTGTTGAATATATAGGTATTACAAACAAGGAAAATGTTAAACAGAGCTTTATCGATTACATGGAAAGTGGAGGATTGCCCGAACTTTTTATGCTACCTAATGAGGAGACAAAACGCAACTATATTTCTGCTGTTAAAGATACTGTGCTGTTACGTGATATTATTCAGAGACATAATATAAAGGATGCTAAGCTTCTAGAGGATTTATTTGTTTATGTTGTAAACAATGCTTCTAACCTGATTTCAATAACGAATATTGTAAAATATTTTAAGTCTAAAGGGCGTACAACTACTTATGATACTGTTTCTAACTACATAGGTTATATCGAGGATTCGTTTATTATTCACAGAGTTGAGCGTTATGACATTCGTGGCAAGGAGACATTATCGGGAAATTGTAAGTACTATATAAATGATCTGTCTTTTAAGAATTATATTTATCCCGGATTTGGCTATGGTGTGGGATATAAGTTGGAAAATTTGATTTATCTGGAGCTTCGCAGGGCTGGGTATGAGGTTTATGTTGGTACCTTAAGGAACAAAGAGATTGACTTTGTAGCTAAAAAAGATGATAGAGTGATATATATACAAAGCTCTTATATATTAACTGATGAACAGACCATCCAAAGAGAGTATTCACCATTGGAGTCTATAGAAGATAATTATGAAAAGTTTGTGGTTTCTCTTGATGATATAGCTTTTCCTTCTAATAAAGGTATAAAACATATGCAGGCATGGAATTTTAGTAATTTACTATAACACCGCATCTCTGAATTATTTCTTACAGTTTTAATTCCTTGAAGCAATTTGGCGCACAACACTAACAAATCGCTCAGGCTCTTCTGCAATTTTCTCCCCCCTTAAACGTCATGTTTTCAACGGAGTGGTGTTGCCTTCACTGTTAATGGTGGGATATGATATTATAATGGAGCATGTGGCTCCAAAAATGGAAATGTGGTCGTGGAAGAACGATTTGATTCCTCTTCAAAACTACCTGATGTGGGGTGTTCTGGCACTCTTCTTCCATTCCATCCGTTATGTTTTAAAAATTAGGGACAGAAATACAATGGCACTGCCAATTTTTGTGGTGCAAACGATTTTCTTCCTGTTGATCTTGATTTTATACTGACCATTTGAAACGCAAAACATTGTTGCCATGCTCCGATCTAAACACCATTTCTTTATATATCCATTCTTTCAGCGTTATACCCTTTGGTTGCTGTACCGTCATTTCCACAATGTAACAGTTGAAGGGTCATTTTCAGACTCTGGTAAACCTGTGGTGCTGATAGGTAATCATATTGGATGGTGGGACGGCTTCTGGGGTATGTATTTAAAGCTGAAAATAGTGAAGCGTAAGTTTCATTTCATGATGCAGGAAGATCAGTTGCTGCGTTACCGTTTCTTTAATTATACCGGGGGCTTCTCCATAAAAAGGAACAGCCGTCAGGTGATTGAGTCGCTGCAGTACGCTGCATCCCTACTGGACAATCCTGACAACATGGTGCTGATGTATCCCCAGGGTAAACTGCAGTCGCTATACTCTGATTCCTTTATCTTCGAAAAAGGGATAGAACGTATTATCAAGGGTAGGGATGGAGAGGTGCAACTGCTGATGTCGGTAAATATGATCGATTATCTGGCGCATCCTAAACCATCTTTGTATATATATATTCGTGAATATAACGGAGCTTTTCTTCTCGGAGAATTAGAAGAGGCATACAACAATTTTTATGCTGATTGTCTTGCTGTTCAAAAAACTCGTACCGAATGATATACTTGATTGGTAATTTTATTCTGGCATTTGCACTGCTACAGCTGATTGCTGCACTGTCGAATTTTCTTTTTAAGGAGCGTCTGCCTTCAGTAGATGCGTCAGAAGTATTACACTCTTTGTCTGTTTTGATACCTGCCCGTGATGAGGAGAAGAATATTGGGCAACTGTTGAGCGATCTTGTAAAGATACCTGACCATATTAGCGAGATAATAGTGTATGATGATCAGTCGGCAGACAATACCGCTTCCGTGGTAAAGGAATTTGCGGCACGAGACGGGCGTATAAAGTTGATTTCAGGTAAAGAATTGCCTGATGACTGGTACGGAAAGAATCACGCATGTTATCAGTTGTCACAAGAAACTGAGAGCGACTATATCCTCTTTCTGGATGCAGATGTAAGGATAAGCGGGGAGGTCGTAGGGCATGCCGTTAAATACATGGAGAAACGCAGATGCAGCATGATGAGCATATTTCCTACTCAGGAGATGAAGTCTTTTGGTGAGAAAATTACAGTTCCAAATATGCAGATTATCCTGGTGACACTGCTGTCGCTGCCACTGGTACGCCTCTCGGGATTTCCTTCTCTGGCTGCGGCAAACGGTCAGTTTATGATGTTCAGGCATGACACTTACAAAGAATTGGATCCCCACAGTAAATTCCGCAAGAGTCGCGCCGAAGATATAGAGATATCCCGCTACATGAAAAGGCAACGCAAGAAAGTAAGTTGTCTTACGGGCATCAAGGGTGTTCGTTGTCGTATGTATCACTCTGCAAAGGATGCGGTGGATGGATTCTCGAGGAATGTTACATTCTTTTTCGGCAATTCTATGATTGCGGCCATTCTTTACTGGCTGGTTACAACTCTGGGCTTTATAGTCTTTTTAGCTGATGGAAGAACTGAAGCTTTGTGGATATGGCTTTCGACAACTATTCTTACTCGTATATTTGCTTCTGTTACAGCCGCAATGAAGGTGTCTGACAACCTGTTGCTGTGGGTGCCGCAGCAAGTGATGCTGGGTAAATTTATAGTACATTCGTTTCTTAACAGTATAAAGAAATCGTTTAGCTGGAAAGGGCGTTCGATTTAAGCTTGATATAATTTATATTATAGAGTAAATAAAAAATATGACTAAAAGGCTATTATTAATTTTACCATTACTTCTCTGTTGCATATTTGCTTCTGCACAGGAAAAAGAAACAATTTACAGGAGTTATATTTCCAATGACATGGCAACCTGGAAGAAAACAATTGATGCAATGCATGCAGAAACAAACAAAAGCAATGAACGTGAGTTTGAACTGCTAAACTATGAGTATGGATATATTGGCTGGAGTATTGGTAGCAAACGTAAGAGTGAGGCAAGGCTTTATCTGGACAGAAGCACGGAAAGACTGAGCAGGTTAAGGAAAAAGAATTACAGTGTCTCCTTTTTAGATGCTTACGAGTCTGCTTTTCTTGGTTTTCAGATCGGTCTGGCTAATTTAAAAGCACCAAGACTTGGTCCGCGCAGCCTTGATTTTGCAAATAAATCTGTTGAGGATGATGACAAAAATGCCTTGGGATTAATCCAGCTGGGCAATATCTATTTATTTATGCCTCCTCTGTTTGGAGGTTCGAAAGAGAAAGCCATTGAGTATTATTTACGGGCTGAACAGATCATGGCTCCAAATGGTAAGGGCGACTGGAATTATCTGGCACTGCTTGTACAGCTTGGCGGGGTTTTGGAGGAGACCGGTAATATTGATAAAGCTGGCTCTTTTTATCTAAAAGCTTTGTCTCTGGAGCCAGGTTTTAGTTGGGTGAAGGATGAACTATACCCCGCATTCACAAAAAAACATAATAGATAATGAAGAAAAAAGTAATTATTACCGGAACCGGACTGGGAGGTCTTTCCAGCGGTCTGTTATTACAAAGCAAAGGTTTTGAAGTTCAGTTTATCGAGAAAAACAATCAGCCCGGAGGTAGGCTTAACCGGTTGGAAAAGGATGGATTCATTTTTGATACCGGTCCCAGTTTTTTCAGTATGTCGTATGTTTTCACCGACTTTATGAAGCTGTGCGGTGTAGAAATGCCATTCCGCTTTATCGAGTTAGACCCTATTTACTCGGTACATTTCGCAGGTGGCAAAAGTTATAAGCTTCATAAGGACATAGGTAAACTGGCTGAGTCGTTTAAGGATATTGAGCCTGACTTTGAAGTTAAAATGGAGAAATATCTGAAGAAGTGCGGTGCTCTTTTTCACGATACTTTTGATGTTGTAATCAGAAATAACTTCGACAACTACCTGGAATATTTTGTGACACTGATGAAGGTGAATCCGGAACATATTCCGGTACTAATGAGAACATTCTGGCAGCAGGTAAATAAGTACTTCGACTCACAGGATGCACGTCAGATTCTATCGCTGGTGGCTTTTTTCCTTGGTCGCACACCATTCGATACTATGGGTATTTACAGTCTGCTTTCATACACCGAGTTCAGGCACGACGGTTATCACAACGTGGAGGGAGGCATGTACAGAATAGTGCAGGGGATGGTTGAAGCACTCACTGAACGAGGTGCAACTTTTTTATATAACACAGAAATCACTTCAGTTGAGCATGCAGGTGATAAAATTACTCATCTGATTGATAGTAAAGGCAACTGTTACGAAGCAGATGTTTTCCTGATAAATGCTGATGCTGCACAGTTCAGGGGAAAAGTGCTGCACCGTAAAAAATATTCAGACAGCAGACTCAGGAAGATGGAGTGGACTATGGGATACCTCACTATCTATGTGGGCGTAGACCGTAAACTGCCCGACCTTGATTTGCACAACTATTTTCTGGGTTCTAACTTCGAGGAGTATGGGCAGAATGTATTAAGGAATCCTGACTCGCTCCAGAAGCCTTATTACTATGTTAATGTTGTTTCAAAGCATAATCCGGATTGTGCCCCCGAGGGCTGTGAAAGTCTCTTTATTGTTTGCCCGGTGCCTAGTCTGCTGTATAAGTCCGACTGGAGCAACCGCGATGAGATTGTGAACAGTATCCTGAATGATTTCTCCAATCGGATCGGTATTGATATTATGCCTCATATTATTACCCGAACGGTCTACACCCCTAAGGAGTGGGAAAAACAGTTTAACCTTTATATGGGAAGCGGTCTGGGACTCTCGCATAAATTGGGTCAGATAGGTGCTCTTCGTCCAAAGAACTACGATGAAGAGTTCAAAAACCTCTATTATGTGGGTGCATCAACTACTCCCGGTGCCGGTCTTCCCATGGCAGTGATAAGCGCGGAGATGGTTTGTAAAAGAATTATTTGAGCAGAAAATCTTCCATATTATCTGGGGTAACAACATTAAAAGTGCTCCCCGGATAATTTTCCATAAATTTTTTGGGTAGTTTATATTTTGATGAAGGGTTCCACTTAAACTCAAAAGCATTGATTTGGCCATCACCCTCTTCAATATAATCTATCTCTTTTTGATCTGTGGTTCTCCAAAACCAATTATTTCTCCACAGAAGATCATACTCCAACTTTTTTCTTCGCTCAGATATTATGAAGTTTTCCCAAAGAGCACCAACATCTTGTCTTCTTTCAAGTAAAGAGAAATCTGCAATAACTGCATTACGAATACCATTGTCATAAAAGTAGATTTTTCTGCTGTTTTTCAGCTCATTTCGTAAATTGCGACTAAATGAACCTAATCTGAAAATGACGTAACATTGCTCTAATAAAACTATATACTTTTCAACAGTTTTTGAGTCCAGTTCTGTCATTTTTCCCAACTCGTTATATGAAACCTGACTTCCTGCCTGAAAAGCAATTGCCTGTAGTAATTTTTGTAACTTTATATTTATCATATCGTGATCAATTTTGGTACAAATAGAGTGGCAATTCCAAATATATTCATAAATATTCGGAATTAAATCCTCAAAAGAATGAATTATATGAAAAACGGGGGCTTTTTTCAAGCTCCCGTTTTTAGACTTTTGAAGTTAAGAGAGTTCATTTATTTTTTTACAACCTGTTGAATTCGTTCTGACCAGCTCCTGTACCTTTGTATCTGCTGCCGTTTGTGTTGAATTTATATCTTACTGTGATCTCGAGCTCACGGGTATCCCATTTTGAGTTCTGTGAAATATGAAGCTTGTTGTTGTATGCTTTGACTCCCATTCTTTCACCATGAAATATGTCATGACCCTTTAAAATTACTGTTAGTTGATCATTCAGGAATGATTTTGTTACACCAAGGTTTACTACAAATTTATCTTTAGTCAGTTCAACATTTTGATATGAACCTTTTCCCTGATAGTTACCGTCGAGAGATACCAGAAATCCTTTTGGAAGTGAGAATGAGTTGTTGAGTGATGCAATTACCATTGGATTATTCATCTTCACCTCTTTATTGTTGCTAGTTACAGTTAACCATTGTTTTGTGAAACCTACGCTTGCAATGGGCGACCAAATACCAAACTTCGGAGATGCTGTTAAGAAAGCAGATAAATTGGGTAGTTTATCTATGTTTTTTGTTGACAGAATTGCCACAGCCGGGTTTTCCTCAAGCTGTTCTGCCCATTGGATAATAACATCTTTCTCCTGTTTATAGCTTACCATAAGCTGAAGAAATCTCCAGGAAGTCGTTAATGTTGCATCGCGAACAATTGATGGTTTAAGGAATGGATTTCCGGTTTGCAATGTAAAGCGGTTGCCGTAGAATGTGTTGCTCCCAAGTTGCCAGTAGGCCGGGCGGACAGTTTTTACATTATAACTGAGTTGCAGTTGTACATTTCCGAAAGCGTTTGAATAAGAGAAGTTAGGAAACCAGCGTGCATATTTTCTGCTTTGTTCATCAATTTTCTCATCACCATCGAAATAATCAAACTTAACATCTTCGTATCTTACTCCAGCACCTAATTTTCCTAATGGGGTTGATCTTGAATACTCAGCAAAGAAACTGTTGTTTTGATCGTGGATTGATGTATTTGATGAAGGGATAACATCCATATCAGTCATATAGTCATCATTTCTTCGTGTGCGGGTGTATTCATTACCTGCGGTGAGTTGCCCCCCTAAAAGAGGGTAAGATAGTACCAATCTTGTAGCAAAAAGACGGTTCTCAATTTTGTTGGATGATTTAACGAAACGATCATCATACTCCTGACTACTTTCAGTGATTTTTGTTACAGAGGATTGGCTGCTTCTGTAAAAATCGCTGTTGAAGTCAACTTTAAATTCCCCTATTGATCCGTTGTAGTAAACATTCAATCTGTGTCTTGGTTTATTTTCATTTGTCTGATCATTTACACTTTTCCATCTGTCGAAGAATTCATCATTTGCATAAACATCACTTGTAGTGACTATAGATTGCTCGTTTTTTCCCGGATAAAGTGACATAGTGTGTTTCGCACCAACATAATGATTAGGATTAATCTCGTAGTTAATACCGGCAATTGTAGTCAGAGGATTTGCAACACCATCCACATCCAGGGTATTTGCCTGTGTCCAGAGTGTATCAACAAATGCGGTTTGTGTTAATACACTATTCTGAATATAATCATATCTTTCATATTTGGCAGTAGCAAAAATATCCCAGCCTTTGTAACGATAATTAAGGTTTAGTTGCTGCCTGAGGTCGGTATTCTTATTGATTAAATATGTAGATCTTACATCAAAGCTGAATCCATCACCGGCTTTATGTACTGTATGAATTCGGATTATTGCTTTAACTGAAGCATCATAACCTGCGCCAGGATTATGAACAATTTCTACCTCTCTTATATCGGAAGAAGCAATCATATCAAGTTCTGAAGGGTCGCGCAACTCCCTGTTATTGATATAAATTTTTGCTTTACCTTTTCCGAATACAGAGAAATCTCCATCATCACCGGTAATTGCAGGGAGTCTTTTAAGAACATCGTTTGCTGTGCCGGCTTTACTTAATACTGTATTTTCAACTGTTGCAACAACAGCATCATCACGAAGTCTTATCCTTGGCAAATCACCATTTACAACAACTTCGCTGAGCATAGTTGCATCTGATTTCAGATATATTTCCTGTTCAGGTTTAGCAGGCAAAGTCTGAGTTTCATAGCCAATAAATGAAACTCTCAGAAGTTTGTCAGCACTATTATCTTCATCTAATAAAAAAGCACCGCTTTTATCTGTAGTTGTTCCGGTAATCAAAGTAGAGTCGGGTAGAGAATATACTGCTACGTTAGCAAATTCAATAGGGTTATTGTCTAAGTCAGAAACAACACCTTTAATTTGTGCATTTAGTGGTAATATTAAACCACATAAAACTAATGAAAAAAGAATTTTTAGAGTAGTCATAATTTTTTATTTTAATTCGAAAATATGACTATCGCGATTTTCATTTGGTTACAAAAAAATCGTATATTGCAATATCTTTTGTGTTTACACATTGAAATCCTTAATTATGGCCAAAATACCCCTAAAACGTCAGGAAGATATTGGATTGTCACCATACGATTTGAAATTTCGAGGACAGCATCGTTCTAAAGAGGTACAAATGACTGTTTTTGATATCAATGCTGAAGATGCACAGGAAATAATAATTCACTCGGTTGAAGAACTTAAGTCGTACCAGGGTAAACTCATCTGGCTGAATATAGATGGTTTGCATAATGAAACGCTGATGCGTGAACTGATAAATAGTTTACAGATCCCGGCAGAGATTTTGTCAGATGTGATGGAACCTGGCACAAGACCGCAGACAGAAGAGTTTGACGATGGTCTTTTCGTATCTATCAAAATGATGCAATTTGATGAATCAATGAATCAGGTATCGATTGACAATCTTAGTATTATTGTGATGGGTAATTGGCTGATTACTTTTCAGGAAGAACAGAACAGTCTGTTTAATCCGGTAAAAGAGAGACTTAAAAAGCATAATAAGAGATTCAGGGATCTGGGAGCTGATTACGTTGCATTTGCCTTACTGGATGTGGTTATTGATAATTACATTTTCATTTTGGGGGTGCTTGGCGAAAGAATTGAGGAGCTGGAGAACAAAATGGTGCTAAATCCTGATAGGGATTTACTTAAAACTATAAACCTTTTCAAACGTCAGCTCACCGATCTTGGACGTTACATAAAACCTGCCAGGGAAATGATTACCAGCCTCGTGAAGATGGATAGTTATTTTATTGATGAGAGAAATTACAAGCACTTTAAGGAGCTGCATGATAATATAAATCAGGCAGTGGAACTGCTGGACTATTATCATGAGGTTTTGTATGATGAGCTTAATATTTATCACTCTTCAATGAGCACCAGGTTGAATGATATCATGGCACTTCTGACAGTTTTTTCGGTGGTTTTCATTCCGATTACTTTTATTGTTGGTGTGTATGGTATGAATTTTGACAACATGCCAGAGTTACATATACGGCATGGTTATTTTATTGTCTGGGGAGTGATGCTTATTATTGCGGTGGGTATGCTCTTGTATTTTAAAAGAAAAAAATGGTTTTGAAAATCAATATGAAAAACTCAGATAATCTAATAATGATAATGAATCTTTAATGAATCTTTGTTTGTCCAGTATAAAGTTTCAAAAATAGTCTTTGTGATAATATCAGCACCATAGTAAATATTATTTTTATCTATACCAATAGTAATTTCCCATTCTGATTTATTTTGGGATACATTCATAGTTTTAAATGTTTGATAATCTGCGTTGTTTATTTTTTTAGTTTGCCAATAAACATTTGGAAATATTTTCAGATATTCCCCACCAATTAATTCATATTCGTTCGACTTGCATTTTTTATACAAAAGAGCATCTCCTGATGAATCGTTTACTAAAAAGTAAAGAAACCTTTTATCTTTAAAATAAACCTTGCTTGGGTTATGAGAATAAAATGTATTATTAAATTTTATTGAATCATCTTTGTATTTATATAAATAATCAAATGTTCTGAAGTCTATTATTTCACTAACCGGAAGTTCTTCACTATCTGTAATAACTTCTTTAATCCATTTCGAATCATCTGTTTTAATATGCCAGTCTCCTTCATTTGTTTTAAAGCACAACTCAGGATTTCTAACTTGCACATTATTACAAGATAGAGATATAAATATGAAAATGAACAGGGAAATAGATGTTCTTATTTTTGTTTTATTTTCCATAAATAAGTATCCGTCGAATCATAATATTTTGTTTTTTTTGTTTTATATCTATTTAAACAGGAGTTGGCAAAAGTCCAGCTCGTTTGTCTTCTGATTCCTTCGGCTATGTCTGCTAATAATCCGTGAGAACTGGTTAAACCATGCTGATCCCATATTTCATATTTTGGATTACAAGGATCTGTAAGCGTATCAATTATTAGTAACAACGTATGGAAACCGTCTGTAACGGTAAAATAATAAATGTGATATCCAATTTCTTTATTATTTATGTCATTATCAAAAAGCGTTGTGAGAGTGTTTTTTCCTGTTGCATTGAAATCAACGATGTCATATTTTACGTTACTATACTGGGTCTCAGCTTCACTGTCATCCTTTGCATTATATATTAAATCTTTTTTAGCATGAATTATTTTCCATCCTTTAAAATGATGATTTTTTTCTGTATACCCCAGGCTCTGAAATTTTTTGCCACGATCGACTGCAGATTTCCCTGAAAAACCAACACTATTTTTATGTTTGTGGGTAATTCTTTCCACAGCATAAAAATTGGTGGTATCGCCTAATAATTCGGATAATCCTCTTTCTGAAGCACCCATACAATAGTTACCGGAATATTCTGCATGAGGCGGAGAGTTGTTAACTTCAGGAGCAACATATTTTAATTCATCCATCAATAAATCATACCTGTCTTTTTTAAATACATCTTTACTTTCTAAAAACCTAAATAAAATTCTGGTATTTATAGTGCCATCAACACTAATCTCTAAAGTGGCATTACCAGCTGCTGAAGATTGGATATTTGTTTTAAATGACCAGCCTTCCTCTATAATGACTTTCTTTGTTGTTAATGATACTGACCTGTTTGAACAGGATAAAGTAACCGTATGATTATCACCTCCAATCCTCTTGTAAGTCCCGTCAAGTTTAAAATTCAAGAGTACAGGTGTGTTTAATGGAAGAATATCATATCTTTTACAAAAATCTTTTATGATGTTACCCATATCTTTCCATTGTAAAGAATTCAATTATTGTTCGATCCAGTTGTTATTTGCATCTTTTTGCCATTTGGGTAAAGAATCATCGTTCCTTAATTTCACTAAATTGGTAGGTATTCTTACTTCCCATGGATCGCCTTGTATAATTTCGTCTCCCGGCATGTCCATTCGTTCGGCTATTTCCTCTGCAATAGGTAGGTAAAGATCGTTTGAGATTGCAGGAAGTGGACCACCATTCCAAATCTCCCCAAAAGTCATAAAATGATCTACTGCCCCTTCGAAACCTGGCCTTACCGGAATTACCGCTCTACAATATCCTGCTTTAATAAATTGATTGAACAGTGGATCAGGGTCATCGTAAGCAATTTTTTCTTCCCATTTACTTTTTCTTCCCCAAAAATAAGGATAAGTTAACCAAGTAATATGTTCCCATTCGAAAGCTTGTTCAAAAAAGCGTACATAGGGTCCTTCGGCCTCATTTTCGGATAGATTAATTTGTGGTAAACCATATGAATTATTTTCAATGGCATTAAATAAACTATAATGCTGATCTGTTAATATTGAGATACAATTTTTTTTCAACTCATCTTTCATAATTTCAAGATTCAATACAGGGTTCTTGCCTTCAATCTCAACACCGGCTCTTAACTCTGCTGCAGCTACTTTTTCTTCATAATCAGCAAGTTTTGTTTTATAAGCATCCATTATTTTACTATGAGTCTCTAATTGCCACTTTTTATATGCCCGGCTTGTTCTTTGACATTTGACTTCAAGTGCTAAAGCTATGTCTGAAACATCATTTGTTTTAAAGCCCATAGGAATACTTTCAGTTTCATTATTTAAATTTGTAATCCAAAGCCAATCCCCTTCAGGAAATCTGTGGGTTTGTCTCCCGAGAACCATATCAACAACACGATTACTGCTCCATTGATTACAAACCACGCCTACCGATGCTTGAATTGCTTGATATCCTTCGTCAATTTGAATTATCCCTGAATGATGATAGTCTGTTTTATCATCGCCATTGCCCGCGTTATAATTAAATGATTTTGTAATATATTCTTCAGGTGGAGGAGTGATTCCGGCAGCTCCATACTCATGAATCCAGTAATTATAATTAACTTCAGTAATTTGGTTAGGTAATAATGTAAATGTAACTGGCTTTTGAATAACCAACTTACTTGCATGGGCTTTTTCCATTGCAGACACAAGGTAAGCACCGGGTTCAGGTATCATAAAGTCAAACATCATTCTCAAACCATAATTAAACATTTGAGCCTCGTAAACTTTTTCTACCCATTGGTAAACACCTGATATATGACCGCTCCCGCCTGTATTGTCTAACTTATGAATATTTTTCTCTTCAACTTCTGTAGTTATAATTATCCTGTTACTCTCAAGTATTCTTTCAGTAAGTTTTTCAACGCTTTTTTGTGTTACGCTTTTACTGAATGTAGAAGCAGTCTTTGTGGCTTCTTCTTTTGATGTGTTTAATGAGCCTTCAGCACTTACCGAAAAGCTGACAGTCGGTCCATAAGAACCTGAAATGGAAAGTCCGGCTTTTAGAGAAGCTTCCTCCTTAATTGTTTTGCTTGCCTCTCTGCTTAACTCGAACCTGTCAGTAGTTTCTAATTCCTTTTCTTCTGTTTTTATAGTTTCGGTTTCAATTAGACTATCACTTATAGTTTGATTAAATCTTCTATGTTCCCTGGATTTAAGCTCTCCTTTTAAAATATTTTCAATGTGAGCTACATCTCTTCCGGCATAACCTTTTAACTGCTGTTTTACAATTATTAAATCTGCAATTCCTGATGGAACAGCTTTGCCCTTGGTCAATGGAATTCTATTATCTAAAATATGAAAATCAGGACTTAGAAAAACGTCATAAGTTGGTAAATGTCCCCACATTGACATCATAGGTGATGTTGTAACTACAAGAGTAGTCCCGATGCGGTTTATAGAATTTGTTTTTTGAGTTTGTGTTAACAATTCTAATTCATTTGCTAATTCCTCCATTTCAAATTTCAACCTGGCAACTACTTTATCAATTCCCATATCTGTAATACTAAACTTTCTTTCTTTAAACAAAGCTAATGTGCTTTCAGACAGATTTCTCTCTGTGCCGACTTTGAATCTGAATAATGTTGATAATTCAGAAATAGGTTTGAAATCATCTACTCCGGTAAAAAACTCCCTTTTAGGTGGGATTTCAATTACTTTACTTTCTATTACAGGTGTTTGCGTGGATGCGATGCTTTTTACATTTATCCCTTTTTCAATCTGGGTCTTTGCGTTTAGTATTTCTAATTGACCTAATGTATTCATTTTTTGAATGTTTTCCATAAATACATTTAGTGGTCTTACTTCTTTAGGTGGAATAAAGCCTTCATGCGCTTTTTGTGGTGTAGATTCAAGGTTAGCATAATCTAAATTCATTATTTCCTTTATAGCATTTTTTAATCTGTCATACAATGCTGCTTTATTCTGAATATTTTTTCTTTTTTCTTCAAGTCGTTTTTGTTCAATCTCTTCTTGTCGTTTTTTTTCATTTTCTCTTTGAGTTAATACACTTTTTAAATCAGCTTGGGCAGGAAGCTGGAGTGTTCTTTTTCTATATTTTTTTAATTCTGTTCCTGATTTGAAAAGATTCGTTTTGGTATTAAGCAGTTGTAAGATTTCAAGATCTCTTAATGCGTTAGTTAATTCTTCAATTGGTTTTTCATGTTGTTCAGGTAAATATTTAATTGCAATAATAGTGTCTTTAAGGTTTTTAACTGAGCTAAGATAGTCTTTATCCTTTATAATAGTAACCACAGTTGAACCAAATGAATCTTTTACACTATTTTTGATTTCTTCTGAAGTAATATTCGTTTTTTTAGAAAGTTCATCAAGTTTAGTTTGAAAAATGATTAACTTATCGTAAATCTTCAATTCTGAAGATGATTTGATGAAATTTTTAGTTTTTACAAAATCACCAGAAGCCTTCTTGAGAATTTCTCTTGGGTTATTTTGATTAATTGATTTCGCTAATTCAATCTGATAATCAGAATCTTGGCTCAGATTAATAATTAAATCCGGTTTTTGTTGTACTGCAGGTCTGTGTAGTACGAATTTGAATATTGATTCCATATTTTTGACTTTTAAAATGTTATTTATTAGCAATGCCACCAACGTCAATTTTTTCAATAAACAACATTAATAAAAACTAAGTTTATAACATGCGTAAACTGTTTTTAAAATAACTGTCTTATTTATGCAAGTAAATATTAATGTGCCGTCTTGTAAATATAAAATGATTATTATCAGTCAATAATTATTGAATATATTTTTTGTATTTACGAATGTTTTGATAAGTTTGCAAAATAAAATTAGAATTCTATGGACATCGAGAATCTAATTGAGATATTTGAGCAGAGATTAAGGCTGCAAAGATATAGTGCTGATTCTATTAAAAACTATTGTAGCGTTATAAAAAGCTTTTTGCAAACAGCTACAAAAAAGTTTAATCATCCCGATGAGTTAAGCGAAAATGAAATTGAGTTATATATAATCTGGAAAATCGGAAATTACGATATAAGTGCTTCATACCAACGCATGATAGTCGCATCAATAGAGAAATTCTACAATTCAGTATTGAACAGGAGTTTAGAAATAAAACATCTCTATCCTTCACAAAACAAATATACTTTACCGAAGTATTTACCAGTAGCCGAAGTGAGAAAAATAGTATCATCGGCTTCTAATTTAAAGCATGCATGTATTATAAAGCTGCTTTATGGGTGCGGATTACGCCTAAATGAATTATTGCATCTTAAGCTTTCTGATATAGATTCTGAACGGATGCTTGTAAATATTCGTAATTCTAAGGGCAATAAAGAACGGGTAGTCATGCTTTCCCCTACGTTACTTGTAGATTTGAATAATTACTTCAAAAAATATCAACCCAAGAAATATCTTTTTGAAGGACAAAGTGGTGGTATGTACTCCGAAAAAAGCGTTCAGACAGTTGTTAAAAATGCTGCACTAAAAGCAGGGATCTCGGAACAAGTAACCCCTAATATTTTACGACACAGTTTTGCCATTCATCTATTAGAAAACGGGACAGATATTCGATATATCCAACAATTACTCGGTCATACTTCTATCAAAACAACCGAGATATACAGCCATGTATCCAATGTTGCTCAATATAAAATAAAAAGCCCGCTTGATTATTTATGAAGCGGGCTTTAAGTTATTTATAGAGTAGTTTTACATTTTTCCTCCTCCATGCGAACTGATATAATCAATTACCGGTGAGATATTAAAGTAAACACGCTCTACTCCAAAACGATTTTCGCCTAAAGTCAGATAGTTTACTTTTTTACCTCTTATGATTTTATCTTCACCACCATAAGTGTATCCCAGGAAAGGAAGAATATCAAACTGATGCGCTACTTTGATTACATAGAACGCAGTATTATCTGACATACCGTCACCGGTGCTTACAATTGCATCCTGTACAATTCTTCGTTGCTGAGATACTTTCTTATACTCTTCTGAATCATCTCGTTGAGCCAATACAAGTAGCTTAGCATTTAAAGCTCTCAGGTTAAAAGGGTCTTCAAGAAGAAGTGCGCTTGAATATTGTAAAATATCATTATAATCAGAAGGTGTGAAAGCTCCTTTGGCAAGGGTCTTTGCTAAAAGATTATTGTATGAAGAGGTGTCAGTAGGCTCATAACCTTGTTGATAAATATAGCCAAAATAGAGGTATCTTCCCTCATCACGAGTCATTTTTGTATCACCCTGTAAATATCTTTTCATCAGAGTGGGATAATAATAAGATGAGCTTGGCTCTTTTGTGTTACGCTCAATTTGTTTGAAATCCGGAGCATCGAAAAACTCTTCCTGAGCTTGTGCTGAAAGTATTATGCAAGAGAAAATCGCTAGTATGAGTACTGATTTTTTCATTATAAATATTTTTTAGTGATAGTTGTCAGAAACAAATGTATTTTCTTATATCCTTTTTAACAAATAAACGTTGCTAAGAAACCTTAAACTACTGTTTTCCTGAAACTGTTACGCTTTTATCAATTTTAGATATAAGTCCCTGAAGTACACTTCCCGGTCCAAGTTCAACGAACTCAGTAGCACCTTCGGCAATCATATTTTGTACGGATTGAGTCCATTTTACAGGAGATGTAAGCTGAGCTATAAGGTTTTTCTTAATTACTTCAGGATCTGTTTCTCTTTTTGTAGTCACGTTCTGGTATACAGGACAAACCGGTGTGGAAAAATTAGTTGATTCAATTGCTTCGGAAAGTTCTACACGTGCAGGTTCCATTAAAGGAGAGTGGAAAGCACCACCTACTTTCAGTGGCAGTGCACGTTTTGCGCCAGCCTCCTTCATTAGCTCACATGCTTTCTCTATACCACTCATTGTGCCTGAGATCACTATTTGTCCTGGGCAATTATAGTTTGCAGGTACAACCACATCGTCTATTGAATCACAGATCTCCTCAACTCTATCATCAGGTAATGCGATAATTGCAGCCATAGTGGAAGGATTGGCTTCACACGCTTTTTGCATGGCAAGTGCACGTGCATAAACTAATTTCAATCCATCTTCAAAAGAAAGAGCTCCTACAGCTACAAGCGCTGAGAATTCTCCAAGTGAATGTCCGGCAGTCATGTCAGGTTTGAATTCGTCACCTAAAGTTTTTGCCAGTATCACGGAATGAAGAAATATTGCGGGCTGAGTTACTTTCGTTTGTTTTAAATCTTCATCATTTCCGGAGAACATCAAATCAGTTATTCTGAATCCAAGAATTTCGTTTGCTTTTTCGAACATCTCTTTTGCATGTTCGGATGTTTCATATAAATCTTTTCCCATTCCTACGAACTGAGCTCCCTGTCCGGGAAATACGTATGCTTTTTTCATATTTAATTGCCTGTTTTTGAATTAATTATTTGAAGTGTCCTTGCTCCTTATTTCCACTCTTCTGATTTTACCGCTAATGGTTTTAGGCAGCTCATCAACAAACTCCACTACGCGCGGATATTTATAAGGTGCTGTAACGTTCTTCACATGATCTTGAATCTCCTTAGCTAAATCTTCATCTGCTTTAGATTTGTATTCTCCTGCAAGAACAATAGTTGCTTTAATAACCTGACCTCTGATTTCATCTGGAACACCTGTAATTGCACATTCTACAACAGCAGGGTGAGTCATTACTGCACTCTCTACTTCGAACGGTCCGATACGATAACCTGAACTCTTGATTACATCATCTGTTCTGCCTACGAACCAGTAGAAACCATCTTCATCACGCCAGGCCATATCCCCGGTATGATAAATATCATCGGCATATACCTGTTTAGTGAGCTCTTCATCTTTGTAATAACCTTTAAAGAGGGATAAAGGGCGCTTCTTATCTGTATAGAATACAATCTCGCCCTGTTCGCCATCTTCGGCGGAGCGACCGTCATAAGTGAGGAGATCCATATTATATAAAGGATTTGGCACACCCATTGATCCCGGTTTTGGCTCAATCCACGGGAATGTAATTATTGTTGGAGCTGTTTCGGTCTGTCCGAAAGCTTCCATCATTTTAATTCCTGTTTGATCATAAAATTCTTTGAATACAGAGGGATTAAGTGCTTCACCTGCGGTTGTACAATACTCAAGTGCCGACAGGTCATATTTACTTAAATCCTCACGGATAAGGAAGCGGTAAATTGTTGGAGGTGCACAGAAAGAAGTTATTTTATATTTTGAAATTATATTAAGCATATTTTCGGGAATGAAACGACCCTCGAAGTCGTATACAAATACGCATGCACCTACAATCCACTGACCATATAGTTTTCCCCATACGGCTTTAGCCCAGCCGGTATCTGCAACTGTTAGGTGAATACTGTTTTCGTTTAGGTTGTGCCAGTATTTGGCGGTAGTGATGTGGCCTAAAGGATATGTAAAGTCGTGTACCACCATTTTGGGTTGACCTGTTGTTCCTGATGTGAAGTACAATATCATGATGTCATCATTATTATTGACTTTCTCTGGTCTGTTGAATGGTACTGCCTTATCAACTTCTTTGTGGAAGTCGATCCATCCTTCGGGAATTGTTTCTCCGATCTTAATGCGATGTTTAACAGTTGGTGAATCTTTCATAGCCAGATTCACATGTTCGGTCAGATTATCATCCTCTGTTGCAATAATGGCTTTTACTCCTGCCGCATTATTGCGATAAATAATATCTTTGTCAGTCAGCAAATGAGTTGCCGGGATTGCCACTGCACCAATCTTGTGAAGTGCGATAATTGTCTGCCAGAATTCGATGCTGCGCTTAAGTATCAGCATTACCATATCACCTTTGCCAATACCAAGTGATTGGAAGAATGAAGCTGTTTTGTCTGAGAGCGTCTTAATTTCCCCGAAAGAAAGATCTTTGTGATCTCCCTTGTCGTCAGTCCAACAAAGTGCACGTTTATTTGGATTTATCTTCGCCCATTCGTCTACTACATCGTAAGCGAAGTTAAAGTTCTCGGGTACATTAATGTGGTAGTTTTCAATAAAATCTTTGTGAGATGTAAATTCAGTTCTTTTTACAAATTTTTCTATCATGATAACCTTTTAAATAATCAGTAGTTATGGATATAATATCACTGCAAGGAATTTTACCGGTTTGTCGTTAAGAGCTTTCATTCCGTGAGGAAGAGAAGAATCGAAATAAATACTGTCTCCGCGACCCAAAATCAGGTTTTTTCCGTTGATATTTATCATCATACTTCCTTCCAGTACCATATTAAATTCCTGTCCGGCGTGTATATTCCTGTAAAAATCTGTATCGGCAGACTTAGGTTCAACCGTCACTTCAAAAATTTCAGCTACGTTATTGGTGAAACCTGAAGTGAGCGACTGATACTTATATGCAGACACCCTTTCTACGGTCAATCCTTTATCTTTTCTGGTAATAAAGTATGAGTTCATTCGTGGTTCTGTACCAAACATCAAAGTTGAAATGTCAACACTGAATTCTCTTTCAATTCTTTGCAGGAATGATACTGATATATCTTTTTCACCTTCTTCAAAATGCAAGTAATCTTCTAAGTCAACTTCCAGCCGTGCGGCCATCTCTGATGGAGAATAATCCAATGCTTCGCGCAAACCTTTGATTCGTTCGCCTATCTGTTTTAAGTCTGTTTTCATCACATTATGTGTTGAGTAATTATTTTAAAAAATCTAAAACAAAGATATCTTAATTCATTCAAATGAACAAATATAAACTAAAGGCCATTAAGGCCATACCTATTACTAATCCAATTATTGAGTGGTGATGTTTACCGTATTTTTCAGCACTTGGCAAAAGTTCATCAAGTGAAATATAAACCATAATTCCGGCAACAGCTGACAGCACAAACGCATTGAGTGTTGGGCTCCAGAAAGGCATCAGGAACAAGAATGCTATTAGTGCACCGAGGGGTTCTGCCAACCCGGATGCAAATGAAAGCCAAAAGGCCTTTTTCTTACTTCCTGTTGAGTGATATATCGGAACAGCTACTGCTATCCCTTCCGGAATATTGTGAATTGCTATTGCTGCAGTTATTGGAATAGCAATTTCAAGTGAAGTCAGTGCTGACATAAATGTTGCAATTCCTTCAGGGAAGTTGTGAATTGCAATGGTGATTGCAGTAATAATACCTGTTTGTTTTAAGCCATTCTTTTTTTTCATCTCTTCAACACCATGCATTTCATGAGGATTACTGGCCTCAGGAATCAGGAAGTCGATAAGTGCAATCAGAATAATTCCTCCAAAAAATCCCAGGATCAAATAAAGCATTCCGGTTTTTTCGCCAAAGTTTTCTGTTAGTGAATGCAGAGATTGCGGCAACATCTCCATAAAGGAGACATAGATCATTACTCCGGCAGAGAGCCCCAATGCAAAACTCAGGAAATTGGTATTGGTGCGTTTAGCCATAAACGCAATGAGACTACCAATACCGGTTGATAAACCGGCAAATAATGTCAAAAGAAATGCAATTAGGATAGTCTGATTGTCCATATTTTATTTCTGAATAATATATTTGATAATCTCCTGGTGTATAACTCCATTTGAAGCAACCATTTCTCTTCCAAAAAGATAGTTATTGCCTGCTGAGAAATCGGTACACTTACCACCCGCACATTCCAAAATGAAAGCACCTGCGGCAACATCCCATGGTGAGAGACCTGAGTGAAAGTAGGCATCACTTATTCCGGCAGCAACATAACATAGCTCTACTGCTGCTGACCCTTTTATACGAAAGCTGGAGTTGCGGAACTGCTCAGCAGCATTTTTTAGAATTTGCTCACCCTGCTCATCTAATTTATAAGGTATTCCGAAGCCTATATATGCATTTTTAAGAGTTGCATGTTGGCTAACTTCAAGTAAACTGCCGTTTAAATAAGCCTTTCCTTTTGAAATAGCACTAAACATCTGATCAGCTAAAGGATCATAAACAACACCAAGTACAATCTCATTTTCATGTTTTAAAGCAATACTTACCGAATAGGGTGAATCACCGTGAACATAGTTTGTTGTACCGTCAAGTGGGTCAATAATCCATGTATACTCTGTCTCTTTAAATTCAACCGTCTCTTCTTCAGCCAGAAAACTACTGTTTGGGAATATTCCCTTTAGTTTGTTAATTAACCTGTTTTCTGCCTCTTTGTCGATATAGGTCACATAATCACGAGTACCTTTAAGTTCAATATCTTTTTTGTTAAGTAATTGCTGTTCAGTTTTCAGATATTCACCTACTTCGCAGGCTATTATCTTTACTTTTTCACATAAATTTTCCATAAACATCAGTTATCTTTTTTTTATTCATCAGGAAACATAGAATCCCACCATCTTGAATCATCTTTTAACCATTTTGCGAACCATGCATAAATTGCATTATTCCATGCAACGCGTTTATCATAATCATAAATAGCATGGTTCTCACCAATTACCTGAATAAATTCAACAGGCTTATTCAGTAACTTCAGGGCAGTATACATCTGTATACTTTCTCCTATTGGTACGTTTGTATCAGCAGTTCCATGAAGTAACAGCAAAGGAGTTGTTATTTTATCTGCATTGAATAATGGGCTTTGTTTTACATAGAGCTCCGGATTATTCCATGGATAACTTCCAGCACTTGCACCTGCACTGTATGAGTAACCCCAGTAACCTTCCCCCCAGTAACTGGTGATATTACTAATTCCGGCGTGAGATACAGATGCAGAGAATATATCAGTCTTAGTAATTAGATATTGAGTCATAAAACCACCATAAGAAGCCCCGATATTGCCAATTTTTGTACTATCCACAAATGGGTGTTCGGCAATAAATTTTTCTACACCTTCAATTATCTCTTCGGCTGTCTGGTCACCCCAAGCATTTACGTGACGTGCAGAAAACTCCTGTCCGTAACCTGTGGTACCGCTTGGCTGTAGTGTATAGACTACATAATCCTGGGCAGCGTAAACATGCAGTGGATAAGTGCTCTCAAAAGTTCGTGAAGTGGGACTTGTTCCTCCGTAATAATAAACAATCAGAGGATATTTTTTTGAGGGATCAAAATTTGGAGGTAGATAGTAACGACCTTCAATTTCGTCACCGAAAGAGGAAGTGAAATTCCAATCTAAAACCTCACCAAGATCAAGTGTACTTAATTTTTCTGCATAAGGATCTGATAAAAGAGTTGACTCCATATTTTTCAGGTTAAGCAGATAACTCCTGTTTGAGTTTGATGTGCTTACCCCTGTGTAAGTTGCCCAAGCTGCATTTTCAGCAATACTGAAGGAACGTATCACATCTTCCCTGAGGGGTAGTTTCTCAAATTTTCTGTTACGATGAGAATAGCGGTACATATTAGCCTTGTCGCCCTCTTCTACGCGATAATATATATAACTATCCTGAGGACTCCAGATTTGTGCTGAAATGGTTGGATCAAAGTCTTTTGTTACAGGATCTATATTTTTAGTTTCGAGATCCATTATAAATGATTGAGTATCGTAGCTGTTTGCTATCTGATCTGGATTGATATTCAGACCAATACCGCCAAATGCTTCGGGTGCACCGTGAATAAGAAGTTGCTTTCCGTCGGGGGAAAACTGTGCAGAGTAAGTATAAGTCAGATCTTTCCAAATTGTGTCTAAAGCCATGGTATTCAGATCCAACATATATAGAGAGTTTTTACGAAACGGTCTTTCAGAAAGGTCTTCTTCGGATGTCGAGAACAGAAGATATCTTGAATCCATAGTTATATCATTCAGAGAGGCTGACTGTTTACCGAAAGTAATCTGCTGAGTAAGTCCGGTTTCCAGGAAGTGTCTATAGAGAAAGTTTCGGTCCCTGTAATTTGATTGTCTGTCATCAATGCCTATTAATCGTTTTAATCCGGCGGGACTGGCAGCTGTTATCGTTTCTTTTGATGAGAAAAATATAGATTCTTCATCTGGAGCAATATAAAAACTTTCTTTGGGTAACCCTTCAGTCAATATATTAGTCTCCTTTGTAAGTGGATTCAAGGTATATATATTTCTCTTATCATTAACATCAACAATGTAATAAAGGAGATCTGATTCAGGCATCCATTTCAAACTTTGTCTGTTTGCTGATTCAGAAATTATCGTTTGTTTTTGTTTAGTGTCGTATATCTCTATAAAATCAAGGTTTTTGCCTCCCGGTTGTGTTTCTCTTAGGCTTAAAAGTACAAACCTTCCGCTTGGTGATATTGATGAATTGTTTACACGCTTACCTTCAAGAATATCTTTTATATTTATCCTTCTTTTGTCTGTGTAGTTGAATGTGTAATTTAACAGTGAATCTGTTTCTTCAGGTCTGATATCAATTTTCAGGGCAGGATTGATTTTATTGTCAGCTGAAGTCAGCATCTTTATGACTACCCTTTGGTTATTGGTAAATCCGTTCAGAAATGTCTCAACTGAACCTGAGTGGTGTAAACTGTCATTAAGTTGAGTTTTTGTTGCTCTTTTCACATCATCTACCCACAATTCCAGCGGATTAGGTGAAGTTACTGTTAGTTTTCCTCTTCCGTATCTGTCACCACTTACAAAAAATGACAACAGTTGAAATGCTTGACCTTTTTGAGGTTTATTCAAATGAAAGAATCCTGAACTATCGGGTGTGAGTTCAATTTTGAAACGAGTGTGTTCTGGAAATGTTACTAAATAAGACAACATCATTTCGTCAGTAAACGTTGTGTTATTTAGATTTACGCTGTCAAGGAGAATCGGTTTTTGTAAAGGGATTGGTCCAAAGTTGAACAGCCTTTCGGGCAAAAACATATTCTGCGATTGTAGATTTACCACAAATAATAGTCCTACAAAAAGAAATAAAAATTGACTTTTCTTCATATTCATTTTTACTGATCTACACTAATTAAGTTTACCACACCATACGAAATAGTCTTTAAACATACCTTCCCAATCAGGCTTGTTATTAAAAATGCCGTAAACTGACGAGCCTGATCCACTCATAGAGGAATACATTGCTCCCATTTCAAGTAACTGTTTTTTAATATTACAAATTTCGGGATATTTTTTAAATATAGGCGTCTCGAAATCATTTTTCATCAACATATTCCATTCAGACATGGGTTTTTTAACAATATCTCTTAAAGAAAACTCCGGATGTTTAGGAGTAATCATTGAATAAGCCTCTTTAGTTGAAATTGAGATATCAGGTTTCACAAGTATTAAAAAATAGCCATTCAAATCAAGATCGATATCCTCTAGCTCATCACCAATTCCGGTAGCCAGTACAGGTTTATTGTGAAGAAAAAATGGACAATCAGCACCAATTTTAGATGCTAACTTCATTAAATCTTCTTTTGAGTATCCAAGTTCGTATGTTTGATTCAGTAATTGAATCATAAAGGCAGCATCTGATGATCCTCCCCCCAATCCGGAACCGGCAGGTATCTTTTTAAGAAGATGTATATCAATTAATGGTATTTTTTTCTCTTGCATGATCAATTTTAAAGCTTTAATCACGAGATTGTCATCCATATCTCCTTTAATAATATCTCCAGATGGAAAAAAACGATATCTCTTTTGGGACTCAGGTATTGTTAATTTAGGAGTTGGTATAATTTCCAGAGCATCTTTTAGTGTGATTGGGTAAAAGATTGTTTCCAGATTATGATAACCATTCGGCTTTCGTGAAACGATTTGTAATCCTAAATTTATTTTTGCGTTTGGGAAACAGATCATCTATATTTTTTTTACAAAGATATAAATTTAAGCGTCAAAACTCAAAAGCAGCACGTATACCTATATGGCGAAAATTGTCTTTATGAAAAGAGCTGAATATACCTGCATTAAAATAACGGTTGCCAATACCATAGCCAAGTTCAGTGTATGAAATAATTTGTGGTGTATATAACTGGCTTAGATATATTCTCTCTTCATCTGCGAAATCTGATACAAAACGGATGTTCTTTAAAATCAGAAATGGTGTTTCGAGCATAAAGTGTGCCTGAATATATGAGTCTGATGCATTATATAAGTCTCTGCCAAGCAGATTGAAGACGCCTCCCAGGCCATCACTCCAGTTCTCAGGGAAATTGTTTTTAGCAAAATATACGAAATCAGCAAAGTACTCAGTTTTTTGATTAATAAATTTTCCGGCACCTAAATGATATTGAAATGTATGCATAAGTCCGAAAGGAATATTTTGGCTTACATCAAACTCTACCCGGTTATATTCAGATGTACTACCCAGAATGTTTTGAAAACTACGTGAAAGCTCAAGTTTAAATGTGGGAAATGAGGATCTGACATAAATTTTTTGTCTTCCTTCATATCTGTAGTATTGTCTTGGAGTCCAGCTTAAGCGAATAAACGGTGCAAAGGATCTTCTGTTGCCAAACATATCTTCTATGGGTGTAATATCCTTATTTGTTGCACGTAGCATTGCAGTATTACGTTTGCTTTTTCTGATGTGGTAGTCAATACCTGTCTGAAGCACTAAACCGTTGGTAACTTCAAGTGTATTATACAACTTAATGTAGTAATCCTTATAGTACTTAAGTGAAATGTCTTCAAATGACAGGCCTCTGCTTTTTAGACTGTCCTGAATTTGGTCGACAAAAAGTGAGCTGTAGGTAGGATTACCGTTACCAATTGATATTGCAGCACTTCCAAGACGAAAAGGATCATAATTCCAAGAGGTGGTGAGGTCAGTGAAAAACTCTTTTCTTCTAAACATATACCCCGCAAATGCATCAATTTTTACTGTTCGGTTGTGACTTAAATCAATATTAAAAGATAAGTTTTGACGGTAGGTCATTCCATCTCTTGATGAATATCCCAGCATTAAAGGATTCAAAAGACCTGAATATCCCATCCTCATAGTTTTATATTTGTAGCTGGAGTTCATAACTACACGCTGAGCCAATTGTTGTGCAGTTTTTGAATTTTCTACACTATCACCATTTACTCTGTTTTTTTCTTTCTCATTAACACGTTGTATATAATTAAGGATTACATCTTTCTCCTGAGCCTGTAAAGGAATGGGTCTGATATTATTCCAGAAAACTGTATCACTGAAAACAGGTACCGAGTCAAGCCTTATTTTATAGAAATCGCTGATGTTAAGAGATATGATCGGTTTATCTATTCTCCTCAGTTTTATGTCAGAATAATCAATCTTAGCAAGATGTCTGGCCGCAAGCTTATTTCCAAGATATGAAGTGGTTTGATAAATAGTAAAACTAACAGGAAGATAATTTGTTATCCATTCATTACCCATTGTCATTTCAAAAGAGAAATCAGAAAAAATATCAACACCTTCTCCTCTGAAAAATATTACTCTCCATGTACCCTTCTCTACAATAAAAGATCCTTTAATAAGTTTAGAGTTTTCGTAAATAGGTGTGAAGTGTATGTTGTAATATGTCTTGTTATTTTCTGTGAAACTTTGGTATAACTCATAAGAGTAATACTTTGCAGTACTGAATCGAAGTGGCATAAAAAAACTTTCGTCATTTGTGGTTTCACCATAAATATTGATGTTAAGAAGTTCAAAAGGAATTGATTCAATGTCTTTCAAGCTTGACAAAGTTCCTGCTACATGTTTTATATCCTGCACATAGTTATTGGGATAGTCGAATTTTAAATTGCTCATAGTCTCTATCAAAACTTCATCGTTGTGTGGATCATGAAGTACGAATTGTGGAATTAAGTGTGTATATTTATAGGTGAAGTTTTTTTCTTTTGTTTCGACATACGAACGGGTGTATACCTCAGCGGAATAACTTTCCACCAAGTCGTTGTATTTTTCTGCTGCACTCATCACTCTAATAAGTAATGTATCTGATGGCAGGAGTGAACCTGATGCATAGCAACTCAGAGAAAATAGCAGGAAAAGTATAGTTTGTATAAATTTGCCTCTCTTCATTTATATACAAACTTACATTTTTTTTTAAATTGATGAGCAAATTTGTAAATCAGTCTCAAATATTTAACAGAACTTTTAAATAAACTAAGCAGTTATTTTACTACTTTAAAAAAAACTGTTATATTTGTGTTTTAGAACATAGTTCTATAACACTCATGCCTGGAAATAGTAAGGAAGTAATTGATTTATCCTCTACATTACCCGAAATTTGGAGAATGTTGTCGGATCTTGAGCGCAATTTATTGCGTGAGAATGCCCGAATGCTTAATTTCAAAAAAAACGAACTTATTTATCTGGAGGATGAAATTCCGAAAGATCTCATGTGTCTTTTTAAAGGAAAGGTTAAAATATACAAAAGCGGGGTAGGAGGGAGAAGTCAGATAATCAGAATTATACGTCCCGTAATGTATTTTGGTTATAGGGCATATTTTGCAAGAGAGCCATACGTTACTGCTGCGTCTGCCTTTGAAGCCTGTACAGTATGCATGATACCTATGGAGGTTATTGAAAAGATACTCCGAAAGAATGGAGACTTTGCAATGTTCTTTATTCAGATGCTCTCAGTTGATCTTGGCATAGCTGATCAGCGAGTGGTTAATCTCACACAAAAGCATGTTCGAGGCAGACTTGCAGAATCTTTGATTTTTCTTAAGGAGAGTTACGGTCTTGAGGAGGACGAAGCAACTATTAATATTTATCTGGCCCGTGAAGATCTTGCAAGTTTATCAAATATGACAACTTCCAATGCAATCAGAACTCTTTCTAATTTCGTAAACGAACGTATCATAGCCGTAGATGGAAGAAAAATAAAGATAATCGATGAAGAGAGACTTCGAAAAATTAGCAGAATAGGTTAATTAGAATTTTTATTTTAAATTGTGAATTTATTTTTCTAATTATTGAAACTCCTGTATACCTTTGCGCCACAATTTTAACGAAAAGGATGATTCAAAAAATAGCTAGATCGATACTCTACTCTTATTACAAACCGGTGGAAGCTTTCATAAAAGATCCACACGGTACTCAACAGAGAACCCTGCAATATCTTCTGGAACATGGACGTAATACTCTTTATGGAGGGGAAATGGATTTCGGGAGTATTCATAATTACACAGAATATAGTAAAAAAGTGCCTTTAACCTCTTATGAGGACTTAAGACCATATCTTGAAAAAATAATTGTTGAAAAAAAAGAAAATGTTCTATGGGATACACCTGTGAAGTGGTTTGCAATGTCATCAGGTACAACTGAGGATAAAAGTAAATATATTCCTGTTACTAAAGAATCGCTTTTTAATGGTAATTATAGAGCAGGTTACCACATGTTGGGAACTTATGCAGCTCATCATCCGGATACCTCATTTGTGCTGGGTAAAACATTGGTAATGGGTGGAAGCCAGCAAGTTAATCAAATTGGAGAAAGGTTTTACACAGGAGATATATCAGCAATATTGATGAAAAATCTGCCTAAGCTTGTGAAAAGTAGAAGAACACCTGAAGAGATAGCACTATTACCTGATTGGGAGGAAAAGCTGGAAAGGCTTACTGAATATGCTAAAAAAACAGATATTCGTGCACTTGTTGGAGTACCCTCATGGATGCTGGTTTTACTCAAAAAGATCACAGTAGATACAGGTAAGCCAATTAGGGAATTATGGCCTAATATTGAAGTTTTTTTTCATGGTGGAGTTAGCTTTCGTCCATTTAAAGAGCAATTTGAAAAAATCATAATGTCCGATAAAATGCACTATTGGGAAACTTATAATGCTTCTGAAGGCTTTTTTGGTGTTCAGTATACTCCTGAATCAAGTGACATGCTTTTAATTTTAGATAATGAGGTGTATTATGAATTCATTCCTGTAGGAGAATGGAATAAAGAAAATCCTGAAGTCGTTCCTTTAAGTGGAGTAGAAGCAGGAAAGCAATACGCTATGTTAATAACAACCAGTGGCGGTTTGTGGCGTTACAAAATAGGGGATACTGTTCAATTTTCATCAGTTAACCCATATTTGTTTAAATTAACGGGTCGTACGAAGCAGTTCATAAATGCTTTTGGAGAAGAATTGATCGTTGATAATGCAGATAAGGCAATTGAAGAAACTAGTCGTATGACAGGCGCTAAGGTAACAGAATATACAGTGGCACCGGTTTATTTTTCAGACAATCATAATGGTGCTCATGAATGGTTGATTGAATTTGAAACTGAACCACAAGATCTTAAGGAGTTTGCTAGATTTTTGGATGAAAGTCTGAAGAGACTTAATTCTGATTATGAAGCAAAACGTTCATATAATCTTTCGTTAGATACCCCGATAATCAGATCAATGGAAAAAGGTGTTTTCTACAGCTGGATGAAAGACAGAGAGAAAATTGGTGGACAAAACAAGGTGCCGAAGCTGGCAAATGATCGCAGATATGTAGACAGTATAATGGATTTTGTTTTAAACAAATACTAAAATAGAATAAAAACGGTTTTGTATAACCATAAATGAGAAAGATTCAGTAAATTTGCGGACTTAAACCGACTTGTAAGAAATGAAAATAAAACTTATCTACTTTTTGATGTTCGCTTTAGCCCTGAGTTCGTGCAGCGAGTACAACAAAATATTGAAAAGTACCGACAGAGATTTGAAGTACAGCTATGCTAAAAAATATTTCGAAGAGGGTAAGTACAGTCGCAGTATTACTTTACTGGATGAGTTGATAGCTTTCATGAAAGGTACTGCACAAGCAGAAGAATCTTTGTATCTTTTAGCTCAGAGCCATTACAATTCAAGGGATTATTACTCTGCTACCGAGACATTTACAACATACTATAATACTTATCCTAACGGTGAGTATGCCGAGTCCGCTTTATTTTACTCAGCTTATGGAATGTATCTTGACTCACCAGATCCAAAATTGGATCAATCTAAAACTTACACTGCTATTGCTGAGTTTCAAAAATATATAGACCGATATCCTCAGACAGAACGTGCTGAACAAGCAAAGAATTACTTGTTTGAACTTCAGGAGAAATTAGCATATAAAGAGTTACTGGCTGCACAACTGTATTTAAACCTCGGAAATTATATGGGTAATAATTACGAGTCAGCTGTTGTTACAGCACAGGAAGCAATGAAAAGTTATCCATTTTCGATTTATTTAGAAGAGTATCAGATTACAATTCTTCGCGCCAGATATGAGTTCGCTCTGAGAAGTACATTACAGACACAGCCTGAGCGTTACCGAATGGTAGTCGATGAGTATTTTAATTATACAAATACTTTTCCAAATGGAAAATATATTGCTGAAGCAGATAGTTACTATAAGGAAGCCCAAAGTAAAATAGATGTTTTACCTACTACTTGATTTAAATTAAACATACAAAATTAAATATGGATTACAGAAAAATTGCCGCAAGTTCTAACACGGAAACCCGTGATGTGATGAAATTATCCGAATCGGTGGGAAATGTTTACGAGATGGTTAGAATTATTGGAAAGAGAGCTAATCAGATAGGCATTGATATGAAACAAGACTTGGATTCTAAGCTTCAGGAGTTTGCTTCTTATAGTGATAATTTAGAAGAAGTGTTTGAAAATCATGAGCAAATAGAGATATCCAAATTCTACGAAAAACTTCCAAAACCATCACTGCTTGCTATCGAAGAATGGAAAGAGAACGAAATATATTATCGTAACCCTTCGAAAGAAAAAGACTTGTTCTGATTTATGTTTCAACGTATTCAAACATTATTTCTTGTTTTGGCTGCTGCTGCAATGCTGATTGCTTCTTCAACTCAGTTGGCTACATTTTATTACAATAGCGACGAAGTTGTGTTTGAGGCTATGGGTATTTACATGAATGGAACACTAAATGATTCCACCTGGGGTCTTTTCGCAATTAGTCTTAGTAGCTCGATTTTAGCTTTGATAACTATCTTTTTATATAAAAAAAGGATGTTACAGATTAGACTATCAATTTTCAATATAATATTGATGATTGGTTTTTATCTTTTTTTTGGATTTATATTCTATAAAGTATTCTCAGTAGAAGAGCTCGTTTTTAATAAAATCGGTATAGGTTTAATAATGCCTTTAATAGCCATCATCCTTACCATACTTGCAATAAGGAAAATTGGTGCGGATGAGGCTTTGGTTCAGTCATTAAACCGGTTGAGAGGTTAAAAGGACCATTCTTCTGAAGTTATGGCTTTCTTTGTTTCCACTGGAACAGGAGTTTTAGTTTTTATGGGTTCGGTTGTTTGGTTTTGAACGCCCGAACCTTTATAATATTGAAGAGCTGTTGGCATAATTGCAGTAAGTCTTTCAATTCTTCTGCTGTCTGTTGGGTGTGTACTTAAAACTTCCGGTACTGATGCACCTCCTGATGCTTGTGCCATCCTTGTCCAAAACGGTATAGCAGATCTTGGATCGTAACCTGCAATGGCCATAATAATCACACCTATTTCATCAGATTCCAGTTCTTGTTTTCGTGCATACGGCATCATTACTCCGTATTGAGCACCCAAACCAAAAACTGTAGATGCAATCTGACGAGTTGATTCAGAATTTCCCAGCAGACCACCTGCAACAGCACCTCCGTATTGAAGTGCTACCTGCTGACTCAATCTTTCATTTGAATGCCTTGCAATTACATGTGCAATTTCGTGGCCGATAACAACTGCCAGAGCTTCTTCTGTCTGCGTAACAGGTAATAGTCCGGAGTATACTACTACTTTACCTCCAGGCATCGCAAAAGCATTTACACTTTTATCAGCTACAAGATTAAATTCCCAGGCATAGTTATCCAGCTCAGACTCATATCCATTACTTTTATAAAATGTCTCTACAGCTTTCGCTATTCTATTTCCTACACGATTTACCATCTGGGCGTCTGCTGTGCCTCGTTCGACTGGTGCTGTGCGCATAAATTCCTGGTATTGCTGTAAGCTAAGTGCGATCACTTCATCGTTTGATACCAGCTGTAATTGTCTCCTGCCCGTAAACGGCACACTTCCACAAGAGATGATAAGAAAAGCCGTAAAAAATATCAGTATTGATTTCACAAATGTTTTTGGCGTTCTAATTATTTCCATAGTTAAGTTGTTTAGTTATTATTTTGCTCTATTACTCATTTTCAAAAATACCTTCGTCCTTACTTTACAACAAAAATGAGCACTTTCTTGCTTATATTATACGACAAAAATAATTAAAAATATGTAAGTTAAATATGTTAACGCTTAAATTTCGATTTAAGTGCGGTGTTTTTCATCTTAAATGTCAATGTTTATCTATTTTGAAATTAAACCCAATTTGTATATCTTTGAGCGATTTTTAAGTAAATAATTTACACCACTGAAAACGATGTGTGCTACCTAAATCAGGTAGTAAGCATCTGTTTATTTAATTGACATATGTCTTCTAAACAGATTAACGACGACGATATTACAGAAAAAGATGATGCCCTGCAGAATGATAATAAAGAGAACCCGCAGGATGACGATTTAGAAACGAGCTTTTCCTCTGGAGTTGGTTCAAACTCAAGAGTTCCTGTGCGTTTAGGTGAAGATAGTACTCTGAACTTGTCAAAAATGTATCAGAACTGGTTTTTAGATTACGCTTCGTATGTGATACTGGAACGTGCAGTGCCTCATATATCTGACGGGCTTAAACCTGTACAGCGTCGTATTCTGCATGCGATGAAACGAATAGACGACGGTCGTTATAATAAAGTAGCCAATATTATCGGAAATACCATGCAGTTTCACCCACACGGTGATGCATCTATAGGTGATGCTTTAGTGCAACTGGGACAAAAAGATCTTTTAATTGACAGCCAGGGAAACTGGGGAAATATTCTCACAGGAGATAGTGCTGCCGCACCACGTTATATTGAAGCTCGGCTAACAAAATTTGCTCTTGAGGTATTATTTAATCCAAAGACTACTGAATGGAAACCATCTTATGACGGTCGTAATAAGGAGCCGGTTACTTTGCCGGCAAAATTTCCATTATTGCTGGCACAGGGAGCTGAAGGTATTGCAGTAGGTCTTTCTTCCAAAATTTTACCACACAACTTTAATGAGTTGTGTGATGCATCTATTTCATACCTGGAAGGTAAACCATTTAAACTCTACCCTGATTTCCAGACAGGAGGTTATGTTGATGTAGAAAAATATAATGACGGGGAACGCGGCGGTTCTGTGAAAGTGCGTACTACAATTTCGAAGCTTGATAATAAGACCTTAATAATTAAAGATGTGCCATACGGAAGAACTACTTCCGGATTGGTGGACTCAATTCTAAAAGCTAATGAAAAGGGTAAAATAAAGATCAGGAGAGTTGATGATATAACTGCTCAGGATGTTGAAATACATGTGCAGCTTGCTTCAGGAGTGTCATCAGACAAGACGATTGATGCATTGTACGCCTTTACAGACTGTGAGATAAGTATATCACCTAATTGTTGCGTTATTGATAGTGATAAACCTCATTTCCTAACTGTAAGTGATGTTCTTATTGCTTCGGTAAACAGAACTAAGGAATTACTTAAGAAAGAACTGGAGATAGAAAGAGGTGAAAAGCAGGAGTCTCATCTTTTTGCATCACTCGAAAGAATATTCATCGAAGAGCGTATCTATAAAGATAAAGAATTTGAGAACGCTAAAAATATGGATAATGCTGTTGATCATATTGATAAGCGATTAGAGCCATTTAAACCCACCTTTATCAGGGAAATTAATCGTGAAGATATTCTTAGGTTGATGGAAATTAAGATGGCTCGAATACTAAAATTTAATGCCAGTAAATCTGATGAGTTGATTGCTAAACTTCTTGAAGAAATAGATGAGATTAATCATAATCTCAATAATCTTGTTGACTATACTATCTCATGGTATCTGATGCTTAAAGAACGTTATGGAAAAAACTACCCGCGTAAGACTGAAATAAGAAGCTTTGAAAATATCGAAGCAGTTAAAGTAGCAGAAGCCAATGAAAAGTTGTACATAAACAGGGAAGAGGGTTTTATTGGTACAGGTCTGAAAAAAGATGAGTTTATTTGTAATTGCTCAGATATGGATGATGTTATTGTATTTTTCAAAGATGGAAAATATAAAGTAGTGAAAGTTAGTGATAAAATGTTTGTTGGAAAAGGTATACTTTATGCAAACGTATTTAAAAAGAACGATAAGCGAACGATTTATAATGTAGTGTACAGGGATGGCAGAACATCACCTCATTATATTAAAAGATTTGCAGTTACGAGTGTTACCCGTGATAAAGAATATGATCTGACCAGAGGGAAGGCAGGTTCACGAATAGCTTACTTTAGTGCTAACCCAAATGGTGAAGCTGAAACTATCAGAGTGATTTTGAAACCAAAACCTCGCTTACGTATTCTTCAGTTCGAAAAGGATTTTAGTGAAATTGAAATAAGAGGTCGTGGTACAATCGGAAATATACTTACAAAAGCTGAAGTTCATAGAATTCAATTAAAACAAAAAGGAGTTTCAACATTGGGAGGAAGAAAGGTTTGGTATGATCCGGATGTTTTCAGACTCAACTATGAAGGAGGAGGTAAATTCCTTGGTGAGTTTCAAGGTGAAGATATGATACTGGTGGTTACTAAAAGTGGTGACTTCTATATATGTAATTTCGATCTATCGAATCACTTCCCCGATGATTTGCTTATTATAGAGAAATACGACAAACATAAAGTATGGACAGCCGCACTATTTGACGCTGATCAAGGTTATGCATACCTTAAACGCTTTACAATGGATGCTGCAGAGAAACCACTTAATTTTATGGGCGAAAATAGTGAATCCCGTTTATTTTTACTTACAGATGCAGTTTATCCCAGGGTAAAGGCTATCTTTGGAGGTAATGATGATTTTCGTGAGCCCATAGAGCTGGATGCTGAAGAGTTTATTGGTGAAAAAAGTTATAAAGCAAAAGGAAAGAGAATCTCTAATTTTGAGGTTGAAACTGTAATTGAATTGGAACCTACTCGATTTCCTGAACCCGTAAATGAGGATAAATCGACTAAAGTTGAAATAGAAGAAGATAATTCCGAAAATGGGAATGAGGAGATATCAGATTCAGATTTGAGAGATAAAATTTCCGGACAGATGAAATTATTTGATTAATGGCGCCAAAATCATAAAAACGAAATAAATTTTTTAGATGAAAAGGATTCCTTTTTTAGTTTGGATATGGTTTAGTTTTTCTTGTCTGCTTTTTTCACAGGAGTCTGGCACTATAAAATCAGTAAGACCCGTTAATCAATCCACACTCGTGGGTATAGGTAAAGCTTTTTTAGATGACAGTTACCTCTCACCGATTACATACGATGGAATTGCAATTTCACTGATTCATGATCGTTTGAAAGGATCCACATTTTTTGGCGATAAAGGATTGATTCAGAATCAGTTTAGAATACAAACAGCTATTGCTAAAAATCCCACTTCATCTTCCTCAGAATATTGGGGTAGTCTGTATTATAGTCTAAACGGGTTTTACCCTATATTCAATTCAGAAAATTTACGGCTGTTTGGAGGCGGTGGTACTGAGGCTTCACTGGGTGGAATTTATAATGTTAGAAATACAAACAATCCGGGATCACTTAAAACATATGTCAACTTAAATCTTTCTGCAATGGCTTTATACAGCTGGCGTAATCTGACTTTCAGGTGGCAGTTGTCAACCCCTTTTGCAGGTATGTTTTTCTCACCTGAATACGGACATTCCTATTATGAGATATTTACTCTCGGGAATAACAAAGGAACGGTACATTTTGGTTCATTTCATAATCAGATGGCTTTGCGTAACTATTTTACAATAGATATTCCGGTTAGAAATATAACAATACGTACAGGTTATTTGTGGGATTATTATTCAACAGATGTGAATGAGTTGATTACTAAAACTAATGCACATCAGTTTGTACTGGGTCTTGCTTTCGAATCTCTTTATATTGGAGGTAAACTAGCTCATGATAAAAGTGTAATTGAAAGTGTTTATTATTAGATAATTGTTTTATCGTATGAAATATAATTTTGACGAGATAATCGACAGGTCAAACACTGATAGTTCGAAACTTGAAAACTTGAAGTCTCTATTTGGTCGTGAGGATCTTATACCTTTATGGGTTGCAGATATGGACTTTAAGTCACCTCCAGCAATAACTGAAGCTCTCATGAAAAGAGTAGAGCATGGATTATTTGGTTATACAATTCAATCAGAACCATACTTCAATTCAATAATCAAATGGCTTGAAAGTCGGCATAAATGGAAGGTTAATAAAGATGATATTATTTATGTACCGGGAGTTGTAAAAGGTTTTGCTTTTGCGATTGATGAATTCACAGAACATGGTGATAATATTATAATACAACCTCCTGTATATCACCCATTCAGAATAGTAAGCAGCTCGTTAGGCAGAAATGTAGTCAATAATCCACTTTTAGAGTACAATGGAAAATATAGAATGGATTTCGATGGATTACGAAAAATTGTAAGTGAAAAACAATGCAAGATGCTTATTTTATGTAACCCGCACAATCCGGCAGGAAGAGTCTGGTCACCGAAAGAACTTGAAGAACTTGCAGGAATTTGCTACGACAATAATATTATAGTTGTTTCCGATGAGATTCATTCTGATATGGCATTACCAGGATTTACACATACACCTTTTGCAAAAGTATCTCCTAAAGCAGAGAATAACTGCATTACGCTAATGGCACCGAGTAAAACTTTCAATATTGCCGGAATAGTAAGTTCATTCGCAATCATCACCAACAAAGAAATAAGAGACAAATATTTAAGTTATATAAGACCAAGAGGTCTGGATGAGGGAACACTATTCGCTTATACTGCAACTAGGATCGCTTATGATGAATGTGTTGATTGGCTTGATCAGATGCTTGAATATGTTCAAGGTAATGTTAACTTTGTAGACAGTTATTTAAAAAAGAATATTCCACAAATAAAAGCAATGCTGCCTGAGGCCTCGTTTCTGGTATGGCTTGACTGCAGATCTTTGAAGCTATCACAGCGTGACCTTGTTAAGCTATTTGTTGAGGAGGCCGGACTTGCACTTAACGATGGAACAGTTTTTGGTCAGGAAGGTGAAGGTTTTATGAGATTGAATGTAGGAACATCGAGGTTAGTACTTGAAAAAGCTCTAGAAAATCTTAAAAACGCGGTTAATAAGTAAACATCACATCTATTTGATTGTTATTATTCAATTACATATAAATCATTTAAAATAAAAAATCAATGAGAATTTCAGATAACAAATATATTACACTTTCTTATGACCTGAATGTGGGAGAAGGCGATAATCTAGAATTAATGGAACAAGCCACCGAAGAACAGCCTATGGAATTTATATTTGGAACAAACATGATGCTTGATGCTTTCGAAAGAGAGATCGAAGGGCTTGAGCAAGGTGCAGAGTTTAACTTTCAACTAACTCCGGAAGATGCATACGGTGAATATGATGATGCTCAGGTTATAGAACTTCCAAAAAAAATTTTTAAGATTGAAGGCAAGATTGATAATGAAGTACTTTTCGAGGGAAATGTTGTACCTATGATGGACTCATCCGGTAATAGGCTAATGGGCTCAGTTGTTGAGATAGGTGATGATATAGTTACAATGGATTTTAATCATCCACTTGCAGGAGAGAAAATGCATTTCACAGGTAAAGTTTTAGGTGTCAGAGATGCATCACCTGAAGAGATAGCAGCACTATTTTCCGGAGGAGGTTGTGGTTGTGGTTCATGTGATTGTGGATCTGAAGGCTCAGGCAAAGAAAACGGTGAAGCCTGCGGTTGTGGTAGTTCAAATGGAGACGGCTGTGGATCAGGTGGGTGTAATTGCTAATCTATGAATACATTTGGAACATTATACAGGCTAACATCATTTGGTGAATCTCACGGTGCTGCAGTGGGAGGAGTTATAGATGGTTGTCCCCCCGGTTTGGAACTGAATTTGGAATTCATTCAAAACGAACTTAATAGGAGACGGCCGGGGCAGTCGCGTATTACTACTCCCCGTGTGGAATCTGATAAGGTTGAGTTTCTTTCTGGAGTGTTTGAGGGAAAGACAACAGGTGCGCCAATTGGTTTTATTGTAAAGAATGAAAACCAGCAATCATCTGATTATAATAATATAAAAGATGCCTTCAGGCCATCTCATGCCGATTTTACTTATCAGCAAAAATATGGAATTCGTGATTACCGAGGAGGTGGACGCTCATCTGCTCGAGAAACAATTTCACGCATAGTTGGGGGAGCGATTGCTAAGCTTTATCTTGATAGTTTGGATATTGATATAAAAGCTTATACATCCCAAGTAGGACATATCGGTTTGGAAAATGACTATAGAATGTACGATCTTACGAAAATTGATGACAACATAGTACGTTGTCCCGATGCTGAAATGGCCGAACAAATGATAAGATTGATACAAGAGGTACGTTCTCAAGGTGATACAATTGGAGGTATCATTACATGTGTGATTAAAGGTGTGCCGGTAGGACTTGGAGAACCAGTTTTTGGGAAACTTCATTCCGCATTAGGTGCATCGATGCTGGGAATTAATGCTGTTAAAGGTTTCGAATATGGAATGGGCTTTAATGTTTCAAAAAGAGGATCCGAAGTTAATGATTCTTTCTATGATTACAATGGAACAATAAATACTAGAACCAACTATTCGGGTGGAATACAGGCCGGTATCTCTAATGGACAGGATATTTATTTTCGAGTTTCATTTAAACCAGTATCTACAATTCTAATGGAGCAACAGACTGTAGATATTAATGGTAAAAATACAACCATTAAAGCTAGGGGGAGACATGATCCCTGTGTATTACCCCGTGCCGTTCCTATTGTAGAAGCAATGGCATCTTTGACAATAATGGATTATTATCTATTGTCAAAAGCTTACAAGTTTGAGTAGAACTGCCATTCATTATTAACAATCGTGGGAAAAATATTTGATTTAAGAAGGAAAGCAACTATTCTGGTATTAGCATTCATTACATTTTCAAGTAATTTATCATCTCAAACAAAAGTTATAGCTATTCCAGAAGATAGACAGATTTTTAATAATTATATTGAGTATATTAAGCCATGGAGATCTGAATCTAAAGATGTAATACTAGAAAAAACTGCTACATATTTTCTTGGAAAACAATACATGTCACATACTCTGGATTATTCCGATTTTGAGTTCTTGACTGTAAATCTACGTGAATTTGACTGTTTTACTTATGTGGAAACAGTAATTGCATTGACTCTGACAGTTAAAACAGAAGAGCCTGATTTTGATACTTTCATCGATAAATTGCAGTTAATCAGATATAGGGGAAACGAAATATTAGGTTATCAATCACGTTTGCATTATACAACAGACTGGATGTTTGATAATAGCAAGAAAGGAATTCTAGAAAACTTATCCGAGGAAATAGGTGGTGAAAAAGATGATAAAGTTATAAATTTCATGTCTGAGCATCGCAGTTCTTATAACCAGATAAAAAGTGATGATAATATATTTAATGAAATTGTCAAAGTTGAAAATCAAATAAACAGCAGAGAGGGATTTTATTATCTTCCAAAAGAGAAAATAGCAATTACTGAACCTCTGATACCCCACATGTCGGTAGTTGGCTTTACAACAAACATAGAAGGACTTGATGTAACACATGCGGGTTTTGCATTCAGAAATGATGGAAAACTAAAATTTATTCATGCATCTTCTGTAATAAACGAAATAATTATCGATGAACAAACACTAAGTGATTATTGTATTGGCAGGAAATCATGCACAGGCGTTATTATAGCAAAAGTATTATAATCACTTATTATTTCATTCGAAGTTTTTACTATTTTCGCCCGTTTTATCATTATTTTTCTTCTTTATATTAAATAAGGAATCTGTTCTTCTCAGGAGTGTATTGATTATAATAATCAATACAGTCGTAGCCGCAAGCTCCCAGTATAAACCAAACCCTGCCAGACAGCCAAGCGCAGCGCTGCACCAGATAGTGGCAGCAGTGGTCAATCCTTTTACATTTGTTCCCCTGTGAAGAATAACGCCTGCGCCAAGGAAACCTATACCTGTAACGATTTGTCCCATTACACGTGAGGGGTCTCCAGTTTCACTTCCTTCCAAAAGGTTGGTTGAAATCATTACAAATACAGAAGAGCCTACAGCTACAAGCATATTGGTTCTTAATCCTGCACTTTTGTTACTTGTCTCACGCTCAATACCCACTGCGCCACCTGCAACAGAAGCAGCCAATAATCCTAGTAGAAATTCTGATGGGAACATAGACTAAGTGTTTATTAGAAACAATTTAAACTATTTTTTACAAATTATAACCAATTCTATGAGTAACGGTTTTCAAGATTCTTTTTGATTTCTTCTGCAGGGGATATATTATCTGGTATAGAAATTAGTATTGAGTCATAAACCTCAGGGTTTTTAAGAACTTCAACTGCTTTTTCAAATACTTTGTCACCTGCTAATTGATGTAAAAGTACCCCTTTCTTGTAATAATAACGCTGAACTATTTCAGATTCTATCATATCTTTAATTTGATCTTTAAATAGTTCAAGGTCTCTATCAAGATTTGGATGTAGTTTAGCTTCAAGAGCTTTAAACTCTTCAGCTGCCACATCTAAATAACCCTCAAATTCCATTATACTCTTTAATTGATTTAACGACCTTTCACTCAACTTGTCATACTCAAAATCCTTAGTTTCGACAAAATTCTTAAAGGAGTTATAGTCATCATCAGATAAAACAAATTTATCCGGAGGAGAAATGCTGTCATGAGTTAGTACCCAATTGGTAACAAAGTCAAAAATTACGTTATCATTCATAAGGTAAAAAGCAATTGTGCCACCTGCATCCTGAGGTATTGTTAAATCAGGAGTTATGCCTCCTCCGTCACGAACTATCCGTCCGTTTCTGGTATAAAATATGTTTGTTAATGAATCAGGCACACGTGCAACACTGCCATCAGGATTTCGATGAGAATAATCAAGGGACTGTATACCTCGTCCACTAGGTATGTAATATTTGGAAGTTGTGATTTTCATGTTTCCTCCATAAGGAAGATTACGCGGTGTTTGAACCAAGCCTTTTCCGAATGAGCGATTACCGATAAGTACTGCACGATCAAGATCCTGCATACCACCTGCAACAATTTCAGATGCAGAAGCAGAACCAGTGTCAATAAGTACAACTATAGGGATTATTTCGTCTAGTGGTTGCTCCTGAGTAAAATAACTTCTGTCCCATTGAGTTACCTTACCTTTTGTTGATACAATTTCCTCACCTTTAGGTACAAATAGATTAACTACGTTAACAGCTTCTTCAAGTATTCCACCTCCATTACCTCGCAGATCCATAATTAAAGAAGTAGCCCCTTTATTTTTCAGTTCTTGCACAGTCTCTTTTACTCTATCAGAACTACCGGAAGTGAAACTGCCAAAATGAAAATATCCAATATTATCATTAAATATATCAGAATACGTAACAGGGTCCATTTCAATTTTTTCGCGTAAAATATTTAATGTGATGTTTTCTTTTTCCCCGGGTCTGTCAATGAGAAGTTGAATGGTAGTGCCAGGAGTTCCTTTTAATTTATCGCTAACTTCTTTTACTGAAGATTTACGCACATCTTCACCATCTATTTCAAGTATAGCGTCACCTGCCTTTAATCCTGCTTTTGCAGCCGGCATACCTTCATAAGGTTCGTTAATAATTACATGACCATCTTTATAAGAAATAATAGCTCCGATACCGGCATATTCTCCTGTAGTCATAAATTGCAACACTCCTATGTTCTCTTCAGAATAATATTCAGTATATGGGTCAAGCCGGGACAACATATTCTCTATTGTTCCCTGTACAAGATTATCAACTTCTATACTATCCACATAAAACATGTCTAGTTCTCTTAAAACAGAATTAAAAATATCAATGTTTTTGTTGATATCGAAATAACGTTGATTTTGTCCGGGTGTTGTTGTTTGTGCCGAAATTTGTATTGCAGTGATACCGAACAAAATTAAAAGAATATATTTTCTCATTTTACTAATAAAATTAATTTGTAGTCTTGTGAATGTGTTGCAACAGCTTCAGTTCTTATTTAGACAAAGGAACAAATTTTTCCTTAAATCAGTAGTTTCTTTTAGTTATATGTTTATAAATATTGGATGTAATTAAGATTATATATTACAATAAATTAAAATGATATTATCTTTGCAATCAGCCAAAGAGTTTTAAAATTCAAATATGAACACCCTTCTACGTTACACTTTATTACCCTTAATAATAGGTCTTTTAATTTTTATTGGCACCTGTTTAATTCCTTCAGATCAGGTCCCCGAAATGCCAGCGGGAATTCCATGGGACAAGGTTGTACATTTTGGAATGTTTTTTCTGTTATCTACAGTCTCGTTGTATGATTACTATAAAATGCACAATAACAATCCTCCTTTTATTCGATGGTTGTTTTGGGGATTTTTAGTACCCGTTATTTACGGTGGTATTATAGAGTTGCTCCAGATGTATTTCTTCTCCTCTCGTAGTGCTGAATTAATGGATTGGATAGCAGATATTTTAGGGTCATTTGTTGCAACTGTATTTGCGATTATTTTACTTTGCCGAAGAAGATAATACAGGAAAAAATATATCTTTGTGTAAAATAGTATATTATGGTTAAAAATTTACTTATCTGTTTTATTACAATGTTGTTGGTTTCATGTGGAAGCTCTTCACAGAGAAAATCAGACATCGGTGAATCAGATACTCAAGAATCATCGACTACAGTTGAACCGACAGAAAAAGCGGAAGATTATCAGTTTTTGGTAAAAGTGGGGGATATAGCACCTGATTTTGAAATGCAAATGCCTGATGGCAGCATTGTAAATCTATCATCACTTCGCGGTAAGGTGGTAATGCTTCAATTCACTGCCAGTTGGTGTGGTGTTTGCAGAAAGGAGATGCCATATATTGAATCAAGAATATGGCAAAGACACAAAGATAATCCTGAATTTGAGCTTTTTGGAATTGACAGAGAAGAGCCAGTTGAAAAAATTGAGGAGCTTATTAAGGCTACAAAAGTTACTTATCCGATTGGACTTGATCCTGAAGCCGATATTTTTAGTTTATATGCTGAGCCAGATGCCGGGATAACACGTAATGTAATAATTGACAGAGATGGCAAAATTATTATGTTAACACGACTGTTTGAAGAAGAAGAATTTAACCGGTTGGTTGAAATAATAGATCAGTCACTTCAAAATACGCTATAACATCTTACTTATTTTTGGTTCAATAAAATTTTGTATTATGAAATATGAAGATTTAAAGATTTTAGACGAATTAAGAGAAAAAGGGAGTATTACAGAGGAAGAATATCAACGAGAAAAAGAAAAAATTCTTAATGATAATAATTCTTTTAACGTAGGAAAGAAACCTTTATTCGGCATGATGGAAAATACATACATTATGTTGATGCACCTTACTCAGTTTGCAGGAGTCTTAATTCCGCTTGCAGGTTTTATAGTTCCTATACTTATGTGGATTACCAACAAAGATAACAATGCAAATGTTGATCTGCACGGTAAGAATATTCTTAATTTCATGATAAGTTTTGCAATATATGCAGCAGTGGCTACAATCACAATAATTGGAATTCCTGTTGCAATAATTATCGGGATATTGTATATAATATTTGTAATTATAGCTACAGTAAAAGCCAACAACGGTGAATACTGGAAATATCCGTTGACAATACAATTCATTAAATAATGATTAAAGAACAAATAGTAAACTATTCTAACGTACAATTAAACCGCGAAGAGAATATTATACTTCGCAATGTCAATCTAACAGTAAACAGAGGTGACTTTTTGTATATAATTGGAAAAGTAGGATCAGGCAAGAGTACGCTCATGAAAAGCATGTATGCTGAATTACCTATTGAACAAGGTAGCGCACGTGTTTTTGACTATGAACTTGCAACAATTAAGCGAAGACTTGTGCCTTTTCTAAGAAGGAAGATAGGGATAGTATTTCAGGATTTTCAGCTTTTGATAGATCGTACTGTAGAGAAAAACCTTGAGTTCGTTCTCAGGGCAACAGACTGGAAAAATAAGCTTGAAATTAAAGATCGCATAAATGAAGTATTGATAATGGTCGGGATGCAAAATAAAGCTTATAAAATGCCTCATGAATTATCTGGAGGCGAACAGCAGAGAATTGTAATTGCAAGAGCCTTACTTAATTCGCCTGCTCTAATTTTAGCAGATGAACCAACAGGCAATCTTGATCCGGAAACAGGAAGTCAGATTGTTTCACTTCTTAAGGATATATCAGATCGGGGTACAGCGGTTATAATGTCTACCCACAACTATTCCATAGTTCAGGCTTTTCCAGGTAAAATAATGCGATGTGAAGATATGAATCTGATTCCAATGTGATTTTTAATAGATAGTTTGACTTTTCTTAATGATATTACCATTTAATATTGGAACATTGACAAAGTATCCTTATTCATTGTTCCAAAAAATGTGTACATTTGCATCTTTTAAAATAATAATAATTCATCATAATCGTGGCTGATACAAAGTACATATTTGTAACCGGAGGCGTTGTTTCTTCCTTAGGGAAGGGTATAATTGCATCGTCACTCGGTAAGTTATTGCAGGCAAGAGGATACAAGGTAACAATACAAAAGTTTGACCCTTATATTAATGTTGATCCAGGAACTCTGAATCCCTATGAACATGGAGAATGCTATGTTACAGTCGATGGACATGAGGCAGATCTTGATTTAGGACACTACGAGCGATTTCTCAACATTCAGACAACTAAAGAAAATAATATTACAACCGGTCGTATTTATCAGAATGTAATTCTTAAAGAGAGACGCGGTGATTTTCTTGGAAAAACTGTTCAAGTTATTCCACATATTACTGATGAGATAAAAAGGAATATTAAATCTTTAGGAATAAAAAACAAATTTGATTTTGTTATATCTGAAATTGGTGGCACAGTAGGAGATATTGAATCTACTCCATACCTGGAAGCTGTTCGTCAGTTAAAATGGGAACTAGGAAAAAACTGTTATTGTCTGCATCTTACTTATGTGCCTTATATATCAGCAGCCGGAGAAGTTAAAACAAAACCCACTCAGCACTCAGTTAAAGAGTTACAGTCTCATGGAATTCAACCTGACATGCTGGTTTTGCGTACTGAGCGTAAACTTAATAAAGATATACTTGACAAAGTAGCACTATTCTGTAATGTGGAGCAAGGTGCAGTAATGCAATCAGTGGATGTTTCAACAATTTATGAAGTTCCTACTATGATGCAGCGTCAGGGTATGGATGAGGTAGTTCTTCGTAAAATGAACTTAGTACCTAGTGAAAGTCCAAAAATGGAAGCATGGAATGCATTTCTTCAGAAAAGAAAAGATGCTAAAAAGAATGTTAGAATTAAATTAGTAGGAAAATATGCTGAACTTCCAGATGCTTATAAGTCTATAACTGAATCTTTATCACAGGCAGCTATTTATAATGACAGAAAATTAATTCTCGATCTTTATCAATCTGAAAAAATAACAGAAGAAAATGTAGCGGAACTATTGAAAGATGCAGATGGAATAGTAATTGCTCCCGGTTTTGGTCAAAGAGGAATTGAAGGGAAGTTTATTGCTTTAAAATATTCAAGGGAGAATGATATACCTACTTTTGGTATTTGTCTTGGTATGCAATGTATGGTAATTGAGTACTCACGTTCAGTGATGAATTTAACTGATGCAAACTCAACAGAAATGGACCCGAAAGCAGAACACAAAGTCATAGACTTGATGGAAGAGCAAAAGCATATTACCAATATGGGCGCTTCTATGAGACTTGGCGCTTATGATTGTATTCTTAAAAAAGGTTCTTTGGCTTACAAAGCATACGGCAAGTCAAAAATTCAGGAAAGACATCGCCACAGATACGAATTTAATAATAAGTATAAAACAGATTTGGAGTCAGCAGGGATGAAGTGTAGTGGAATTAATCCCGATTCTGATCTAGTAGAGATTGTTGAAGTACCCGCTTTAAGGTGGTATTTAGGAACTCAGTTCCATCCGGAATACAATAGTACAGTCATCTCACCAAATCCGCTGTTTATGAGTTTTATGTCAGCAGCAGCACTTACAAAAGAAATCAGAAAAAAATAATCAGAAGGAGTTAATGGATAAAAATACAATTACAGGTTTACTGTTGATTACCGCGATAATTATTGTTTTCACAATATACAACAGACCTAGTCAGGAACAGATAGCAGAACAACAACGTCTGCGTGATTCTATTGAATTGATTGAATCACAACGTTTAGAATCTTCTACAAAGTTGGATTTACAACACGACAGTGCAATTCAAAATGAGAATTCAGTTATAAATAAAGGTTCAAATGTTTCTGACTTTTTTAGTGCAGGTTCTCCTTATGTTGATCTTGCAGCTGATTCAATATCATCAGCTTCAGGTTTGAATGATGACAGCATTTTAAGTCCATCAATCGTAACAGCCAAGGAGGAAATTGTAGTTTTGGAAAACGAAAAAATACGACTAAAATTAAACACCCTGGGCGGAAAAATCCAGTCTGTTCAGTTGAAAGAATATTTACGATATACTGGAGACAGTCTACATCTTTTTGCCAGTGACGAAGAAGCTAGGTTTAACTTGGAATTATTCAATCGTAATAGTATACGAATATCAACTGAGAATGAATTGTTTACTCCTATCTTAAGTGCAGATGGTAAGTCTGTAATAATGCGTCTACAACACTCACCTCATCAGTACATTGATTTAGTCTACAGTCTAAATGAGGATGATTATATGTTAGACTTTGATATACGTATTATCGGAATGAGAAACGGTTTGCATCCTGAAAGTCTTTCAAATTTCAGACTCAATTGGGAACAAAAAATTAGGCAACAGGAGAAAGGACGTGCATTTGAAAATAGATACTCACGTATACATTACAAATATGACAGACTGGACGATCAAAAGCTTAGTGAATCCAAAAATGATCAAAAAGAGCTTTCAGAGCCTATAAAATGGTTCGCTTTCAAGGATCAGTACTTTTCTGCAATTGTAATAGGTGATAAACCTTTTAGCAATACGATACTCTCATCTGAATTACTTAACGATTCAGCATATATAAAAGACTATAAGGCAGAAGTCTGGGCTCCTGTTGAAATAAGTACAGAAAGCGATCTTATAAGTGCCGGTTTTAATTATTACTTTGGACCAGTTCATTATAACACTTTAAAATCTTATGATGATGGTGTAAATAATTCCGATAAGCTTGAGCTTGAGGAGATTGTAAGTCTTGGTTATAAATGGCTTAGTTGGGTTAATAAATGGTTTGTGATACCTGTATTTAACTTTTTCCTTTCCTTGGATTGGAGCATGGGTATTATCATACTTATACTTACTTTAATGGTGAAAATCATTATTTCTCCGTTAACATATAAATCATATATGTCTTCGGCTAAAATGCGTGTATTACGTCCACAGATTCAGGAAATAGAGAAAAAATATCCTGGTCAGGAACAAGACATAATGATGAAAAGGCAACAAGCGACAATGGAACTATATAATAAAGCAGGTGTAAGTCCAATGAGTGGTTGTCTGCCGATGTTTATTCAGATGCCTGTATTACTTGCTCTCTTTTTCTTCTTCCCATCAGCGATAGAGCTACGTCAGCAAAGTTTCCTATGGGCTGATGACCTCTCTACGTATGACTCATTAATTTCATGGAGTGGAAATATTCCAATTATAACCAGATTCTTAGGTAATCATATCAGTATTTTCTGTCTATTGATGACAATAACAAACGTGATTTACACAAAATACAATATGTCTTCTATGGATACTGGTCAGCAAACCATGCCTGGCATGAAAAGTATGCCATTGATAATGAGTATTTTTATGTTTTTCTTTTTAAACTCCTATCCCTCAGGATTAAACTACTATTATTTTCTTTCAACATTAATTACAATTGTAATCACAACTATTATGAAGAAAGTTATAGATGAAGATAAGATACTTGCTCAACTAGAAGAAAACAAAAAGAAACCAAAGAAGAAATCAGGTTTTATGGCACGGTTAGCTGAAGCTCAAAAACTACAGGAAAAGCAAGCACGTGAGCAAGCAAAACAAAATGCAAAAAGGAATTATCGAAATTAGGATTGATAGCATTTGTGAACTTATTTTTTATATAATTGTTTTAACTAAATACACACCTAAAAAGTATTGTTATGAGTGAAGAAAAGAAAGAACTTGAATATGACGAAGAAGATTCCCTGAGATTTATTCAAGAACACCTACCTGAAGAAATGAAGGATGAGTTTTCCGATGATGAAATCAACTATATAGTTGATTTAATTTATGAGTTTTATGAAGATAAGGGATTTCTGGACGCGAGCGAAGAATCTGATATTGAGATCGACGAAGAGGAATTATTAGACTACATCTTTGATAATGCACGTAAAGACAATATAAGGGAATATACCGACGATCAGATAGAAGCAATTGTCGCTGGTGAACTGGCATATTGCGATACTCTAAATTTGTTTGACTAAAACCTTTTTTTAAGTAGTATAATCAAAAAAAAATAACCAACTATGAAACAATTTTCGAAATTAGTAGCTATAGTGCTATTGGGTATTGCTCTCATTTTATCAAGTTGCGGAGCAAACAGAACTGTTAAAGGAGGCGCCATAGGTGCTGGATCTGGTGCTGCCGTAGGTGCCGGTGTTGGCGCTATTGCAGGCGGAGGTCGCGGCGCAGCTGTAGGAGCAGGTATCGGAGCAATTATTGGAGGCGCAGCAGGTGCTATTATTGGCAACAAAATGGATAAACAAGCTGCTGAGTTGGAACAAATTGAAGGAGCTCAGGTTGAAAAAGTTAATGAAGGAGAAGCTATTAAAGTTACTTTTGAATCAGGAATTCTTTTTGCAACAAATTCAAGTACTCTAAACAGCGCTTCAAGAGCATCGCTTGACAAGTTTGCATCTTCTTTACAAAATAATCCTGATACTGATGTTGAAATTTATGGTCATACTGACAGTACAGGTAGTGATGCAATAAATAATCCACTATCAGTACGTCGCGCAGAGTCTGTTTACAATTATTTAATTTCTAAAGGCGTTTCAGGACTTCGTATGTCTTATGAAGGCTTCGGTTCTACTCAACCTATCGCTGATAACAGCACAGCAGCTGGAAGAACTGAAAATCGCCGTGTTGAAGTTTTTATCCTGCCAAATGCCAAGATGATACAGGATGCAAAACAACAGGCACAATAATAACCCTAATATAGTTAAATAATAAAATGGATCGCACTGCTTTTGTGGTGCGATCTTTTTATTAAAAAAGTTTTTTATATGGCTGAAGAATTAAAAATCAAGAAAGGATCCACAAAAGAAGAATTATACTTATCGCTATACCCACAGTTGGCATCTTTGATTAGAGATGAAGAGGATCTCGTAGCAAATATGGCCAATATTTCATCAGCTTTAAAAGAAACTTTCAATTTCTTTTGGGTCGGATTTTACAGGGTAATTAGAGAACGGCTTGTATTGGGACCTTTTCAAGGACCTATTGCTTGTACCAGCATTGCATTTGGTAAGGGAGTTTGTGGAAAAGCATGGAAAGAAGAGAAAACAATTATTGTACCTGATGTAGATCAGTTCCCTGGTCATATTGCATGTAGTTCACTTACACGTTCAGAAATAGTGGTACCTATTAAAAAAGATGGCGATGTTATTGCAATACTAGATATTGATAGTGATAAGCTTAATTCTTTTGATGAAATTGATGCAGTGAACCTGGAGAAAATAACATTACTCCTGTAATTCAATTTTCTTAACCATATTGGCGTTGATTTCCACAACAGCGCATCCTAGTTGAGTTATTCTGATTGCAATATTTGATTTGCCTTCTAGATTAACAAGTTCACCCTCTAAACCTGAAAGCGGTCCTTTTATTACTTTCACCTTTTCTCCGGGTCTCAGTTCATTAGTACTAAAGTTAACAGGCTGTTCAGAAAAATCAAGCATAAATATGAATTTGTCCATTTGATTTTCAGGAATCTCAGTAGGTGCATGTTCACCTCGTAACACTAGGTAACGAAGTACAGAAGGTTGCCTTATAACAGTTATTTGTTCATCCTTATCCACATGTACGAAAATCATCATTGGTATAAGAACACGTTCAACTTTTTTCTTTCGATCACTCCATTGCTTTATCTCAGTTTGAACAGGTAGAAAGTTCTCTATCCCTATTTCAGTTAGCTTATCTCTAACCTTCTTCTCATGATGCATTTTAACGTAAACTGCAAGCCATCTTTTATTAGTCATAACAACTATTTTTGTTTTTGAATTGCTTGCAAATATACAGAAAATTAAATATCCAGTAAAAGAACATTGAATGCATATTTTTAAACTGTTAACATTATTAAAATCGCCAAATGAACTCCATTTTTAGATTAAATTTGTAGATAATAATTTAGATTTATATTTTAGTTAATGAACAAAATATTTATTTTGCTCATTCTGTTGTTACTTAGTTCGGTTGTTGCAATTCCCTCCGAAATACCGGCTACGGAAGTGAGATCTGTTTGGCTTACTACTAATTACGGCTTAGATTGGCCGGTAAACAGAATAAATCAGGAAGAACAAAAAAAAGAATTAATTGCAATTCTTGACTCATTAAAGAAGTATAACTTTAATACAGTAATGTTTCAAGTTCGTGCAAGAGGTGAAGTTTTTTATAAATCAGATATTGAGCCAATGTCTTCTATAATAGCTTCAGAAGCTACCGGATTATCTGACTTTGATCCATTGACGTTTGCTATTGAAGAGTGTCATAATAGAGGACTGGAGATTCATGCTTGGATAGTTACATATCCCTTAGGCAGTGATAGACACGTAAAAAGTCTTGGTGAAAAATCAGTAATAAAAAGAAATCCTTCTATAACAAAAAAATTCAATGGAGAATGGTTTCTAGATCCAGGAAATCCCAGAACAGATGATTATTTGATATCTATTGTTGATGAGATAATATCGAATTATGATGTCGATGGTATTCATTTTGATTATATTCGTTATCCTGATAATCGAGGCAGGTTTCCTGATGACGGATTGTACAGGCTTTATGGAAAAGGCTTAACTCGTGCTGATTGGAGAAGGAACAACATAACTCGTTTCGTAACAAAAGTGTACGATATAGTTAAGGAACAAAAACCATGGGTACAAGTTAGTAGTTCTCCTCTGGGACGTTATCGAACATTAAATGAAAGGGGTAGGGGCTGGACTGCATTAGAAACTGTATTTCAGGATGCTGGTAAATGGATGCAATCAGGTAAACATGACGCATTGTATCCTATGATGTATTATAAAGATGAATTGTTTTATCCATACCTTGACGATTGGATTTTGAATAACAATGATAGAATCATTGTTCCGGGACTTGGTGCTTATCAAATGGTTGAATTGGGATGGAGTTCAAAAGATATTTTAGATCAGGTTGATTATTCGAGAAGTAAACAAGCAAATGGCCAAGCTTATTTTAGAACTATGAACATACTCTCCAACAGTAAGGGTATATTAGATGGTTTGGATAGAATTTATAAATACCCTGCTAAACATCCTCCTATGACGTGGTTATCCGATTCAATTCCTGATGTTCCGATTGATTTACGAGCCGAAAAACTTTCAAACGGTTATTTTGAGCTAAAATGGGAAAGAATAGATGGTGAAAGAGTTACATATAACGTCTATAGAAGTGAAACTGAGGATTTTAGAAAGGATAAGTCTGAAAATATTATCGCTACTAATTTACAAGACACTACCCTGTGTTTTATAGCAGAGGACAATGATAAGGCATATTACTATTACGTGACAGCCACTGATTCTTTCAATAATGAAAGTGATGTTAGTTCTCCTGCTTTTTTCTATCATTCGAAGATTTTAAAATAAAAAAAAATTCATTCGGCTATCGTCAATAAAATGACTATTAAAACATAGAAATATAGAAAAAATAGAATAATTTTGCAATTATGGATGCCAATTTGAAATTGAAGAAACAAGTAAAAGAAGAATTTACGCAGTATCTTACTTTGCATAAGCATCGTAATACGCCTGAACGTTACGCCATTTTGGATCATATATATTCTAATAAAGGTCATTTTGACATGGACACACTTTATAAATCCATGATTGAAGTAAATTATAGGGTTAGTCGTGCAACATTATATAATACAATGGACCTTCTACTGGATTGTGGACTTGTAGTCAAACATCAATTTGGTGGCAATATTTCAAAATATGAAAGAGCTTATGGTAATGAAAATCATAATCATTTAATCTGTACAACTTGTGGTGAGGTATGGGAAATGAAAAATGATGATTTGCTTTCACCTGCACAACTAAAAAAAATTAAGAAATTCAATGTGAACTACTACAGTATGTATATATATGGAGTTTGCAGTAAATGCAGCCATGCAAAGAGAATGCGACTAAGAAAATTAGCAAGTAGTAGTAAAGACAATAACAAAAGTAAATAGATTTAAACGTAAAAATTGGATGTAATATTACATCCGTAATATTATCACAAATTAGAAAATGAAAGTTGATGTAATTTTAGGACTCCAATGGGGAGATGAGGGTAAAGGTAAAGTAGTTGATGTTCTCACACCAAATTACGAAATTGTTGCACGCTTTCAGGGCGGGCCAAATGCCGGGCATACTTTGGAGTTTGAAGGACAGAAGTATATCTTGAAATCAATACCGTCAGGTATTTTTCAGAAAGATAAAATGAATATCATTGGTAATGGAGTTGTTATAGATCCGGCACTATTTAAACAGGAAGTTGAAGCGCTTGAATCAAGCGGACATGTACTTACTGACAGACTTTGTATTTCAAAAAAAGCTCATTTGATATTGCCTACTCACAGATTACTTGATGCAGCATCCGAAACAGCTATGGGAGATGCAAAGATTGGTACTACCGGCAGAGGTATAGGTCCTGCATATACTGATAAGGTAGGGAGACATGGACTTAGAGTTGGAGATATTTTACATAATTTCGATGAGAAATATTATAAAGCTGTAGAACGACATAAAAAAGAACTTGAAAAATTTAGTCTGGATTATGATCTAAAATCTCTTGAAGCTGATTGGTTTGCAGGAATAGAGAAAATGAAGGAATTTGCGATTATTGATAGTGAATTATATATTAATAAACATCTTAAAGACGGTGGTACCGTACTTGCAGAAGGAGCTCAAGGTTCAATGCTGGATATTGACTTTGGTTCTTATCCTTTTGTTACTTCTTCTAATACTATATGTGCCGGCGCTTGTATAGGTTTAGGGATAGCTCCTCATCGTATAAACGATGTTTTCGGAATATTTAAAGCATACTGTACCCGGGTTGGTAGCGGTCCTTTTCCAACTGAACTCTTCGATGAAGATGGACAATCTTTAAGGGATAATGGTAATGAATATGGTTCTGTTACAGGTCGCCCTCGTCGTTGTGGATGGATTGACCTAGTAGCTTTGAGATACACAATTATGCTTAATGGAGTTACTAAGCTTGTAATGATGAAAAGTGACGTACTTGATAGTTTCGAAACAATTAAAGCTTGTGTAGCTTATAATATAAACGGAAAAGAAACTGAGGATCTCCCTTTCGATATTTCTGAGGGCATAGAACCAGTATATGTTGAGTTGCCAGGATGGAAAACTGATATGACAAAAATGCAGACTGAAAATGAATTTCCTGAGGAATTCAATAATTATATCGACTTTCTTGAAACTGAACTTGAAGTTCCAATCTCTATTGTATCTTTAGGACCAGACAGAGCACAAACCATAATTCGCTAATTATAGTTCAATTAATATTATTTAAGTGAAAGAGCCTCCTGTTTAGGAGGCTTACTTTTAAGTATATGGTACGATATTTGCCATCTTAATTATGAATAAATGAACTATTGAAACAATGAAAATGTTAAACATATATACAAAATAACTTTATGGCATCAATTTGGATTATATTTATAGGTATTGCTTTAATGGGATGGCTAGTACAAGCCAGGTTACAAAGTAGATTTAAAAAATATTCTAAAATCCCTCTAAAAAGTGGAATAACAGGTAAAGAAGTTGCCGAGAAGATGCTTCATGATAATGGAATATTTGATGTGCAGGTAATTTCTACCAGAGGTCATCTTACCGATCACTACAACCCTCTTAAGAAAACCATAAACCTTAGCGAGCCTGTTTATAATAGCTATAGTGTAGCAGCTGCTGCTGTAGCAGCACACGAAACCGGACATGCTTTGCAGCATGCAAAGGGATATGCTCCTTTAAAAATGCGTTCTGCTTTAGTACCAATAATCTCATCTACTTCAAAATGGGTGATGTGGATTTTGCTGTTGGGTATCATTATGATACAGACATTCCCTTATTTACTTTGGTTTGGTATAGTAATCTTCGGCATGTCAACTCTGTTTAGTTTTATCACTCTACCTGTTGAAAAGAATGCAACCAACAGAGCACTTCTATGGCTCAGCAGTGCCGGTATAACAGATGTGAGCAATCATTCTCAGGCAGAGGATGCATTACGATGGGCTGGATATACTTATGTCGTTGCCGCACTCAGTTCTCTTGCAACGTTGCTTTACTACATAATGATAGCAACGAGCGGTAGCAGAAGATAAAATATTATTGATAGCATAACTGATTAGAAAGACGGCAACAAATGTCGTCTTTCTTTGTTTAATAATCTATAACTTCCTAATAATCTGCAAAAGTTATTCAGGAATAGATAATCTGTTTCAAATGGAATCTTTTTAAAATATTTATTTCCAAATTTATGAAAACTGTCTTAATAACGGGTGGTTCAGGCATGATAGGACGAAGGCTATCTGAGTTGCTTATCGAAAAGGGATATAAAGTTATCTGGCTTAGTCGTGAACGTTATGTAAAAGCTGTAATTCCTCGTTATAGATGGGACTATCGGAAAGGTGAAATTGACTCAGAAGCTTTGGAACAAGCTGATATTATAATACACCTTTCGGGCTCAAATTTGGGCGAAGGAGCCTGGACCAGATCAAAAAAACAAACAATTGTTGAGAGCCGTGTTTTAACTGCAAGGCTTTTACTTGACACATTAAAAAAGCTTGATAAAAAACCTGAAGCATTTATTTCAGCATCAGCTGTTGGATATTATGGAATGCACACTGATGAAAAAGTTTACGATGAAGATGATCTGCCTGCAAGAAATGATTTTTTAAGCAGAACCTGCAAGAAATGGGAGGCAGCAGCTTTTAATTTTAAAAAAGAACTGGATACTCGTACAGTTGCATTGCGTACTTCTTTTGTTATATATAAAAACAGTCCTGCATTAAATAAGCTTAAACTACCGGTAAAATTTGGTCTAGGAGCTCCAATAGGTACTGGCAAACAATTTTTTAGCTGGATTCATTTGGATGACTTATGCAGACTTTACATCAAATCAGTAGAAGATGTCGGTATGGAAGGTGTTTTTAATGCTGTTTCTCCTGATCAAATTACAAACGCCGAATTTATGAGGCTTTTGGCAAAAGAAATGAAACGTCCATTCTTTCTTCCAAATATACCTGCCTTCATACTTCGAATTATTATGGGCGAAGCGTCCGGAATGGTATTAGAGGGCAGTCGTATCTCTTCTCAAAAGGTGATTGATAAAGGATACAAATTTAAATTCGACACGTTTATAGAAGCAATAAAGGAGTCTTTATAATAAGAATATATCATTTTATTTAATCAATTAAAATTATGGCTAAATTAAATCCTTATTTAAATTTTGATGGCACTTGCGAAGAGGCTTTCAACTTTTATAAAACTGTCTTTGGCGGTGAGTTTACTTATTTCTCCAGGATAGGCGATATCGCTGATATGGAGGCTTCAGATGAAGATCGAAATTTGGTGATGCATGTAAGTCTTCCAATCGGCAATGATATTTTGATGGGCTCAGATGTCCCGACAAGAATGAAATCTCAGTTCAAATCCGGCAATAATAATTATATAAGCTTATCACCCGATAGTCGTGAAGAAGCTGACAGGATTTTCAATGAGCTTTCTGCCGGTGGTGAAATCGAAATGCCTATGGAGGAGATGTTTTGGGGTGATTATTTTGGCAGTTTCAGAGATAAATACGGAATATGGTGGATGATAAATTATAATCTGGTTGGTGAAACTGCATAAATTTATATTTTTACTAAACATCAAGTCCGGGTTTTAAAAGATTAATCTTAAAAAAACCGGACTATTTTATTTGATTGCTGTAAAAAAATAATTTATTAAATTTCATAAGCTTAATAATAAATATTGCAACATATAGTATTTCTATGTGAAATATAATTATTAAATTTATGCCTGTGGATCAAAGAACGGATAGTCTTTAACAGCAACGAATTCATTGTCAAGTAATGATTTCTCCTCTTTAGATAATGGTTCATTTATTATCTCTTCTATATGATCAACACAGAAAGCGAAATTTCGGAAATCTCCCGGCGGAACAATTACATCAGCTCCGGTCATAAAAGTGTACTTCAGAGCTGCAATACCCATTTCAGGATTACTTACATCTATGGGTTTACACCATGATTTTGGGTAAGACTCTCTTTCCTCTTGATTAAGCCATTTGCGATGTATCAGACCTTTTAAAGCTATTACACCCATCCCACGTTGTTTTGCATCGTTTGCAACTCCGGATCCCCATTTAGCAAGCATATCCATTTGCCAATTAATGGGAAACATTACGGTATCAAAATCATACATTGACATAGCACGTAATGCCTGTTTTTGTGAATGTGCAGAGAAACCTACTTTACGAATTCTGCCACGTTGTTTTTCTTTTTCTATCATTTCAATCACACCATCTGCAGAAAAGGCTTTGTCAACATCTTCCGGTGTAGTCAGACTATGCAATTGAAACAGATCAAAATAATCTGTTTGCAATAAACGAAGTGATTCCTCGAACTCTTTTTCTGCCTCTATACGTGCTCTAATTGTTGTTTTACATGCCAAATAGTTATCTTTTCTAAATGGTTTCAATGAGATTCCCAGTTTTTCTTCTGCATCACCATAAGAAGGAGCAACATCAAAATAATTGATACCTCTGTCAATAGCCCATGCTACATAATTATCTGATGCAGCTTGACCATCTCTGCTTGAAACTATTCCACCGTAAACAACAGGAAATACTTCAAATCCTGTTTTACCTAATGTGCGTTTAATTGATGTAGTTACTTTGGTACTTAACTCATCGTTTGTCCTTGCAAATGCTGTACCCATCTTACCTGCAGTTCCTAAAGCAACTGCACCGGCTACACTTTGTTTAATAAATTGTCGTTTGTCCATGATGCACATCAATTAGTCGTTTAGATTATTAAAGTATTTCGAACTTAGTTAAATTTTGCAATGCGATATAATTTGCCTGAGTCAGTAACTGCGTATAGTGCGCCATCATTTCCAGCACCGATATCTCGAAATCGTTCACCTTCATCTGCAAGTAGGCGTTCTTCTCCAACTACCTTATTATTTTCTATTACTATACGTGCAATATGTCTGCTGCTTAAACCACCTATGAACAAATTATTTTCCCATTCAGGTATTGCGGTTGAATTATAAAATGCCATACCACTTGGAGAAAGTACTGGATCCCAATAATATATAGGTTGTTCCATACCTTCTTTTTGAGTGATGCCATCACCAATTATATTGCCATTATATTCAATTCCATAAGTAATAGTTGGCCACCCATAATCTTTTCCCGACTCTATTATATTAAGTTCATCTCCTCCTCGCGGCCCCATTTCACTAAGCCATAGTTCACCGGTCACCGGATGAATATCCAATCCCTGCGGGTTTCGATGGCCAAAACTATAAATTTCAGGAAGTACACCTTCAGTATTAATGAATGGATTTCCCTGAACAGCATTTCCATCAGTGGTAATATGTATCACTTTTCCGTGAGCAGTCTCAAGTTTTTGTGCATTGTAACGGGTTTCTAGGCTGGATCTTTCACCTGTTGTGATAAAAATATTACCCTCCTTATCAAATACAATTCGACTTCCGAAATGCATACTATTATCAAAATAGGGGATTGCACGGTAAATTATTTGAAAATTATCAATTGTAGTTTCATCATTTGATAGTATTCCTTTACCTACAGCTGTAAGAGAGCCTTGTGGTGTTCTTTCAGCAAGTGTAAAGTAAAGTGTTCTGCTTGTTGAAAAATCTGGTGCCGGAGCCACATCCAGTAACCCTCCCTGATTTCTGTCATCTACTTCAGGGAATCCCTCTATTTTACCACTAACTATACCCTCAGTAGTTGCTATTCGCATTGTACCGCCTTTTTCTGTTATAGCCAAACGACCGTCAGGGAGTGAAGTAACAGCCCATGGGTTATCTAGTTCAGAGGAGATAACCTTTGCTTCATAAGGTGTAGTTGTTTTAACTCCTGCAATCCTTGTCTGACCTTCAAATGCCGGTTTATAAGTTGTATTTGGTTTTTGTGTCTCTACAGGGGGTAGAATAATTAACGGATTTCCTTGCTCATTTTTTGTTTTACCTTCATCGCAAGCAGCTGATAAAAAGAGAAAGGATAATGAAAAAAGTGCTGTAATAATTAAGTGCTTCATATAATTTTGGTTTATAATTCTTGAATTCAATATTACAACAAATGTTTAATTATAATTGTTTTAACAAATTAATATTTAACGTACATACTTTTAAAAAGATGTGATATTAACATAAAAAACGGGAGACGATTTAAAAATTCAATCATCTCCCGTTTACTGTGTATTTATCGAATGATATTTATTTTATATCAATTTCTATCCATTTAGATCTGTCGGGTGGGGTAGGTGCTTTGATTTCCTTACGGGGTAAATTATTCAGTTCTTCTAATAAAACTTCCACTGCTTTCTCTACTGATGGATCATTTCCTTTTGCTAATTCATCTGGTCTGTCAATTACTTCTATATCAGGGTATACACCAACTCCTTCTATTATCCATTGACCTGTCTCATCATAAACACCAAACATTGGTACAGAAATGTATCCTCCATCAACAAGACGGGCATTACCGGATATTCCTACAAGACCACCCCAGGTGCGAGTACCAATCAACTTGCCCTCACCTGTTTTACGAAAGAAATAGGGGAAAGCATCACCTCCCGAAGAGGAATAACCGTTTATAAGCATTGCTTTAGGACCATCGTGAGCAATTCCGGGAGATTTCATAGGCAACTCAATATTATTTCTATGCCAGTAAACGAGTGTTCTGCGATTAAGAAGGTCAATCATTCTATCAGGAATAAAACCGCCACCATTATACCTATCATCTATTATAAGAGCTTCTTTATCGTTATACGTGAGCATGCCCCTAAACAACTCCATGTTTCCTTCATAGGATGTATTAGGTACATGTATATAACCAATTCTTCCATTAGATAACTTTTCAACAAGGTTACGCCTTTCATTTACCCAATCAAGATACCTTAATTGTTGCTCACTGGTGATTGTTTTTATTGTATATGTATCAGCATCTGCTCCAGAAGGTTTGTCATTAACGGTAAGTTCTATGTATCTGCCTCCAAGGTTTTCAAGTATTTCGTAGGGATTCTTGTCTGTGGTTAATTCCTCTCCGTTGATACTGATAATATAATCACCTTCATTTATAAAAATCCCACTTTCAGTCAGAGGAGATCGTCGATCCTCATTCCAGTTTTCACCTTGATATATCTTCTTTATTCTATAACGTCCTGTGGTAAGATCTGATTCAAGCTCAGCACCTAATAAACCTCCATCTATGCGTTCTACTTTAGCTATATCACCCCAATCCACATAAGAGTGCCCGGTGTTGGTTTCACTAACTACTTCATTGAGAATATAATCCAGATCAAATCTACTTGGTACATAAGGTAGTAAAGCGCCATAAGTTTCTTTAATACCATTCCAATCAACTCCATGCAGGTTGTTTACATAAAAATAGTCCCTGAATATTCTGAATGCATCATCATAAATCTGATTCCACTCCTTTACAGGATCAATCTTCATCATCAGTTTTGCAAGATCAAGATTGCCGTTTCCGATTTTCTGTCCAGTCTGGTTTTTTGCAATGGCATAATCACCATTATTACGATAAATGAATGATTTACCGTCAGCTGAAAGTGTTGCAAATCCGACTCCCTCTAAAATATCTTCTACTTTTTCTTCTTTAATATTATATCTCATTATTTTATTACCTGAAGAGAAGAGTAATCCTTCATCAACTGTCCCTAAAATACGATAATTGCCTGAGGTCATCGGAAGTACTTCTATACGGTTTTGAATACCTTCAATATCTATATTTACCTTTATATCAGTTTTTGCTTTGTTTTTGTTATTCTCTTTGCGCTCACTGCCTGCAGATCCTTCATTATCATAAGGTTCTTCATCTTTTATAAAAGTAGTAAGTTTAGTTCCGTCATTGAGTAGAGGAATAGCATAAATACGTGTCGCATTATTATATAGATAATCGAACTCAAAGCTGCTAAATGTCAGGTTGAAATCTCTATTGGAGAGGAAGAATAAAAATTTTCCATCGGTGCTGAAAACCGGATTCCCATCAGAAAAAGAAGCATCTGTGATTTGATGTTTTTTACCCGTTGATAATTGATACAACCACAATGCCGATTGATAGTTAGGTAAAGATTTGCTATATGCAATCCAATCGCCATCGGGAGAAAATGTATAATCTCTTATCTCCTCACCGGTAGCTTTATCGATCTCAGTTTCATTTCCAGTTATAATATCCACTAACCAAAGCGTCATTGTCCGGTCGCTATAAACAAGTTGTGTGCTTTTAGGAGACCACTCAGCGCTATTTTTCCAGGCTGATGAACTATTAGTAATTTGACGAGGTTTTGCACCATTCTTATTTTCAAGGAGATACAATTCGTACTCGCCAGTCTCATCTGAAAAGTATGCAATCTGTTTTCCGTCGGGGGACCATACAGGAGAAATTTCCCGTACACCTTGAGTATTTGTAAGATTAACTATTTCTCCATTTTCAGCAGGAACACTAAATATATCGCCTCTTGCTTCAAAAAGTGCTCTTTTGGCATTTGGAGAAAGTGAGTAGCTGCCAATAAAATCTTTTACATTCTTAAAGTAAGGCTGTAAATTAGGATTGTCATAATTTATAGAAACATTAATCTTGTTTGATTTTCTGCTATTCAGATCAAGTACATAAAGATAACCTCCATTTTCATAGACCAACTTTCCATTACTTCCCGAAGGCCACATTACATCAAACTCTGTATGACTGGTAATTTTAATATTTTCGCCGGTCTTAACGTTATGGCGATGTATATTTAGTCGGGTGTCCTTATCGGATGCGTAATAAATATTATCACCATACCATATTGGCCATTGATCAGATCCAGCCCAATTTGTAATCTGTTCGGATAAATTCTTTTTCAGATCGTATATCCACAGTTCAGTTGCTCTACCTCCTTTGTATCTTTTCCATGTACGAAATTCACGATCAACAGGAGTGAAACAAATTTGTGTTCCATCGGGAGAATAAGAAGCAAAACCTCCATTTACTATAGGCAGTGACTCTTCCATTCCGCTATTAATACTAATAGTAAAATATCTTCCGTTTCTATCACCAAATGAAGTTCTGTTTGATCTAAAGAGTATTCTTTCACTATCAGGAGTCCAATCCAGCACTACATTGTCAAATCCACCTCTTGGGGGCATAACACCCACTGAGTTATAGAAAGTAAGCTGTCTTGCAACACCACCTTCTGAGGACATTACCCATATCTGCCTGCTTCCTGAATACTCAGCAGAAAATGCTATCCATTTACCATTTGGTGAAATTTTAGGAAATAATTCTATCCCGGGATGGGATGTAAGCCTTTTTGCTTCGCCTCCACCGGCGTTAACAGTCCAGATGTCACCTGCATATACAAATGTTATAAGATCGCCGTTTATGTCCGGAAAACGCATCATACGCGCGTCATTCATTGCAGTGGCATGAAAATATATTGAGCTTGCAAGAATAATAAATAATAACTTTTTCATTAAATCATATTTTTAATATCAAATTTACATAATAAAAATGATTTTTTATCTTCTACATATTATTATTAGTTTTAATATGTACTTAATATGTTTTAATAATCAGAAAATTGCAAATTCTATTATCTTTGTTGATATAACCCAGTAACGAATGAAAAAAATATCTTTTACATTTTTGTTATTTCTCCATTTAATATCATTTGATATTATTGCGCAGGACTCCAAACCGATAATTTATCGTATAAATATCATGGAAAATATCGGTAGTAATACATGGATATATTTAAGAAATGGACTTCATGAAGCACAACTTAAAAATGCTGATGCAGTTCTTCTGGATATGAATACTTACGGTGGAGGGGTCTTAGAGGCAGATTCAATGCGTACAGCTATTCTTAACTCTAAGATTCCTGTTTATGTATTTATTGATGTAAACGCTGCATCAGCAGGAGCTCTTATTGCAATTGCCTGTGACAGTATTTATATGAAGAACAGTTCATCGATAGGAGCTGCAACAGTTGTAGACGGAAGCACCGGAGCTAAAGCACCTGATAAATACCAATCATATATGAGAGGTATTATGCGTGCCACAGCAGAAAGTCATGGAAAAATTACAATTATTGAAAACGGTGATACAATAAGTTTATGGAGACGCGATCCTACTATTGCAGAGGCTATGGTAGATGAGCGAATCGTTATACCCGGTTATGCTGATTCGACACAAATACTCACGTTAACAGCGAGTCAGGCCATAGAGTTAGGCTATTGTGAAGGTATAGCAGAGAGTGTTCACGAGGTTATTGTATCACAGTTGGGGTATAATGACTATATTTTGGAGACTTATAATCCAACACTTTATGATAAAATCAAAGGTTTTCTCACAAATGGTGTAGTTCAAGCATTTCTTATTATGTTTATAATCGGAGGAATATACTTTGAGTTACAATCTCCCGGCGTTGGTTTCCCTTCGGCCGCGGCATTAACTGCTGCTATACTTTATTTCACTCCTCTTTATCTAACAGGTTATGCTCAGAACTGGGAGGTGTTGCTTTTTGTTCTGGGACTTATTTTTATTGTCTTTGAGATATTTGTTGTACCAGGATTTGGTGTTACAGGTATACTTGGGATTGTACTTATATTAGCATCACTTATATTGGCACTTGTAGGAAACATTAATTTTAATTTTGAAGGGTTGCCTGCAAGAGAAATCTTTAGAGCTTTTATAACTGTTTTAGGTGGTATGGGGATGGGCATCATTCTTATCATATATCTCATGAGTCGTATTGGAAAGAAAGGAATATTTATGAATGTTGCTCTTCATGCAGATCAGGAAGGTTATGTGTCAGTACCTATGGAGCCGAAATCAATTGTTGGAAAAACCGGATTTGCTGCTACGGTTCTTCGCCCATCCGGTAAAGTAAATATTGATGGAGAATATTATGATGCTATTTCTTTGCGTGGTATGATTGAAAAAGGAGATGAAATTGAAGTTAAACGCTATGAGAATTTTCAGCTATATGTTGTTAGAAAATAGATATTATATTATTAGTATTGTTTAGAAAAGGTCAAAGAAAAATACCCCTGGAAGTAACCGAGGGGTATTTGCTGTTTTTTTATATTGCAGACGTTTCTAAAGTGAAATCAAATTAATTGTACGCTGCAATTTCTTGTTCAGTATATGCACTTTTTTTGGCAAAATAATATAATACAAATGGCACGATTAACAAGAAAATTGCCCAAAGGATATTGCTTACAACACCACCTTTCTTCATGTTGTTTATATATATGTGACCCAACATACCATTAACAATCAAAACCATTCCTATAATAAGGATATTATTAGTAGTAGAACCCATTAAAAATGGTATGACCAAAAAAGCAACGCCAATTAGCATTACTATTACGCCGATGTATTTTGCAAACTCTTTCATGTGTGTATAATAATTATGTTATTGATTTCGTAACACAAATAAACACAAAATTCAACAAACTAGGAAATTATTTGAGATAAATATTTTTTTAGTTGTCAGTTATAAGCAAAAGCAATCAAAATGTATATTTATACACCATAATCAACATCTTTTTTTTTATTTTTGTAAAATTGTTTTTCCATATAAAATTAAGTAGTGAGAAAAGTTCTGTATTTTTTATATCAATGGATTATATTTGTCCCACTCTTTATTGTTATGACTTTTATAACGGCGTTGATCGTTATGCTAATGACACCTTTTTTTGGTAGTAAATTTTGGGGTTACTATCCTCCTAAATGGTGGTGCAGATTCACTTGTTGGTTATCACTATGTAGTGTTAAAACCACTGGGCACGAAAATATTGATCCTAATAAATCTTATATTTTTGTTGCTAATCATCAGGGTGCTTATGATATTTTTTTGGTCTATGGCTTTTTAAATCAAAATATAATATGGATGCAGAAACAGAGTCTGCGTAATATTCCTTTTGTTGGTTTTGCCTCTGAGCAAGCCGGACATGTTTTTGTAAATAATTCAAGCCCTGGTGCCAGAGCATCAAGTATAATAAATGCAAAAGAAAAAATAGTAGATGGTGTGTCAATGGTCATTTTCCCTGAGGGGTCACGCTCTCATACCGGCAAAATGGGGCGTTTGAAGGCAGGTGCATTTTATATAGCTCAAGAATTGAATCTGCCTATTGTTCCATTGACCATAAACGGTTCTTTTGATGTTCTGAAGAGAAACACATTGCACATTAAACCGGGTAAACTTGAATTGGTGATACATAAACCTATTCCTGCAAATGAAATAACAGAAGAATCAATTCCTGAAATAATCAATAAAACAAAGCAAGTTATACATTCTAACCTATGGGAAAAGTACAAAGATGATTGATCTTTAATTATTAATTTCTAATCGAAGGCTTTAGGACCGGTTATCTTGATTATGCTAATTTTTTGAAGCACAGGGGATATGAAATTATTGGGGACTTGTTTTTAAGGATTAATTTATTACTGACTGGTATAAAAAAGGAAAGGTTGTCTCACGACAACCAATCTTCATTGTTAACCTTAAATCTAATACCATGAAAAACACGATGCAAATATATAGTGTATTGGGATATTGTCCAAATAATTGAACCTGAAAAATCACTATTTTAAATTTATTTAGTATAATTCGCTCTGTAAATCCTTTTCTTTATTTTTATTCACAAAATAAACGGTATTAGTCATAAATTTTATTTGCAAGAAAATTGAGAAGTCCCCAATTATATCTATACCAGCGTCTTGTAGCTGTCTGTTTGCCTCCAAACTGAAGTAAAAACCGTGGACGACCCGCATTTTTATTGATATATCCAACATCCATATAATCAAAAAACATAAATCCGTTATCTTCCGCTAACTGCATCGCTGAATAAAGGGTGAATATAGTTGGATAAACTGTTTTGTATCGTTTCGTTTTCCCCCAATAATAAAGGCAAAATACATTTGTGGTATCTTCAAAACCTAGAATGGCTCCTCCAATAATTTTATTCTGATAACGTGTCAGTAGAATTTTTCCTTTACCTTTAAGGATGTAGAAGCGGTAAAAATTTTCGAAATACTGGTAGGGCGGGAATCTGTGTGTAATTTTTTTATTGTTAGTACTTTCAATCAGTTTATATATCTCAGGTAAGCTATCTTCAGAAATAAGCTCTTCAATCTTAACTCCTTTTTTAATTGCTTTATTAACCTGATTTTTTCTTGAAGTTGATAATTGATCCCAAATTTTTCTCTTTCTCTGTAATGAGTTTCTTATATTGATCCATTTTGTTGTATAAAATCTGTTTTCCCGAAAACCTTTATAGCCAAATACTGTACTATTTAGTGAGTCGTATCGTATTAAAAAAACCTTGTTTTTAACTTCATTTACTAGGTGAGTTATTAATAGATTGAAAACGTCTATCTGAGAATAGCTTTTGTCAAAGAAAGAAGGTTGTTGGGATATAAAACATCTTTTAAAAATTGTGCCCTTCAAAAAGCTGTTTCTACGAATTATTACGGCAAATATAGCTGCTATTGGTTTTTTGCCATCAAATGCAACAATCATTAAAGGCGTATACGCAGAAGATTTAGAATACCAATCAAAGGAAGAAGTATAGTGGAAAAAATTAACATCTTGCAAGTCCGGTAGATCTCCTTTTTTGTAATATGTCTTTACTGTGTATTTAATCATATCTCCAAATGAACCTTTGAAATAAATCAAGCACTAAATATTCATATTAAACAAAAATACTAATAAAATTTAAAAGACAATAATTATAAAACTTATATAATTAAATGTCTGTGATAATCTAAGCAACCTTTATTTTTAGTAATTTTGAAAGTTGTAAGTAAAAGAAAAAACATTCAAACATTATGGTAAAAAAAATTTTGGTGACCGGAGGAACCGGATATATTGGTTCTCATACAGTAGTTGAATTACAACAAGCAGGTTATGAGGTTGTGATTATTGATAATTTATCGAATTCCAATACAGAAGTATTAGATGGAATAACAAAAATTACAGGTAAGCAGCCACTTTTCTATGAAATGGATTGTACTGATAAAAATGCTTTAAAATCTTTATTTATAGAGCATTCATTTGAAGGGATAATACATTTTGCTGCAAGTAAAGCTGTAGGAGAATCAGTTAAAAAGCCACTAATGTATTATCAGAATAATATTGATTCACTTATAAACCTGCTAGAATTAATGCCTGAAAATAAAGTTAAAGGTATTGTTTTTTCCTCTTCCTGCACGGTTTATGGCGAACCGGATAAAAATCCAATTGACGAGAATGCTCCTATAAAACCGGCAGCTTCTCCATACGGAAATACAAAACAGATCAACGAAGAAATAATACAAGATTTCATACACTCTGGTGCACCAATAAAGAGTATAATTCTTCGATATTTTAATCCTATAGGAGCTCATCCTTCAGCCGAAATAGGGGAGTTGCCAATCGGTGTACCACAAAACCTGGTGCCTTATATTACACAAACCGGAATTGGAATTCGTGAACAATTAAGTGTTTTTGGTGATGATTACAATACTCCTGACGGCTCATGCATACGTGACTTCATAAATGTTGTAGATTTAGCAAAAGCGCATGTTATAGCTATTGAAAGAATGCTTAATAACAAATCAGATGAGAGTGTTGAAATCTTCAATCTTGGAACAGGAAAAGGTGCTTCTGTACTTGAATTAATCCATCTGTTTGAAAAAGTTTCAGGTACATCGCTTAACTATAAAATAGTAGGTCGTCGTGAAGGAGATATTGAACAGATTTGGGCTCAGCCTGATAAAGCAAACAACGTATTAGGATGGAAAGCCAATGAATCGCTTGAAGATACAATGTTATCAGCATGGAATTGGCAGAAACGTCTTCGTGAAAGAGGTATTATGTGATAATTACTATACATTAGAAAAAAAAGTCTGAATGGTAAAATTCAGACTTTTTTTTAACCTTAGTCTTCATGGAACTCAGAAATAATATTCTATAACAAGATAGTAATCTTCTTCACCATTATTGGACTTCTCAATTTCAATTTTATTCTCCCTTGCAAGCCAACCAATAGCGCTGTAAACCTCTTTTTCTGATAAACCGGATTTTTTGCACAACTGTTTGATGTTCCATCTTTGGTTGTTGTTTAAAAGATTCCATATTATACCGGCATTTGTTCCAATCGATTTTTTGTTCATTTTACCCTGTGTTTTTGTCGTTGTGTAAACGTTGCTTTATTGAAACATTTAATAGTTTTTTTTAAAACGTACAAACTGGACTTTTTGTTTTATAATAAAAGAAAATTAACCACTAAAAAGTTGAAGTATAGAAAATAACAGAAAGTATCAGAGTTAAATGGAAAGAAAGATAATCAGATAAAGAAATACTGCAGGTATTGCTATAAGAAGACTGTCAATCCTGTCTAATATACCACCATGACCCGGTATTAGGTTACCGGAATCTTTTACTGAACATGTACGTTTAATCAGCGATTCAAACAGATCTCCCAAAGTGCCAAACAAGGAAACTATTAATGCAAAACCAGCCCAAAATACTATAGAGAAATCCGGATATAAATGTGCAAATATTAAAGACGAAAGTAAAGTGAAAATAATACCCGCAACAAAACCTTCTACTGATTTCTTGGGTGAAATGTGCTCTATAAGCTTGTGTTTACCTGTTAGTGAGCCGATAAAATATGCTGCCGTATCGTTAACCCATAGGAATACAAAAAGTGCGATCACAGGTATATAGTCATATCCAATTCCTGCATAATTATATGGCTGAGAATAGGAAATCAGCATCAGCAAACACATAGGTAAGGTTATATATAATTGTCCGAAGGCCGAGTAAATTATACCGTGCAAGACATCATTTCTCTTTATAAATGTTGTGGATGAAATTAATACCAGAAGATAGGTCAGAACTGTAGCAGGTAAAAAATATCTTGATATATCTTCTAAAAATAGGAATGCGGATAAAAATATCAATATTCCCATAAATATATTGAATATTTTACTTATTGCATGAGAGGTATCCTTCTCCATCATCCGGTAAAATTCAAACAAACCGATGCCTAGTATGGAGCTGAAGATTATTAGAAAGGAATATCTTCCTCCTAATACACCTATAAGTATTATTAGTATATATAGAATACCTGCCACTGCTCTAGTGGCTAAGTTTTTGATATTCAAGATATTTGAAATTAAAAATTGTAGTTTTAGATGCTATGTTAATGTCTGAATGCATCTGTTCTGTATTTATCTCATTCTTTTCCTTTAAGTGATTCCTCTTCAAGTTCAGCTGTTTCACCTACTGGAGCTATTTCTTCTTTCTCTTCCACTTCTTCAAGGTTGATATTATGCTCCATAAGTATGTTATACCAAGAAATCAACTTCTTTACATCTGATGCATATACACTTTCTTTATTATATTCAGGCAAAACTTCCTCAAGATAGTCAAAAAACTCCTTATTTGAAGCTTTAGATGAAAGTTTTACCGGTTTACCATTCTCTTTCTCTTTTATCTTCTTAAATACTTCCCGAAGAGGTATATCATCTTCATTGGTATACATTGATACATCACTTAATGCTACTACCTTTTCGTGCATATACACCGGAATCCGTTTTCCATCAGTCAAGGACTCAACGATATTCATATTTTTATTTGTAGAGATTAGTCTAAATAATCCGGGGCGACCGGTAACCGATAATATTTTGGTTAGCATAATATTGTTATTTTTTTTTAGGAGACATCGTTTTTAACAGACTGCAAAAGTAATCAGACTCTGCATTATTCGCAACTTTTATCGCAAAATCTATTTAATTATTTTAATCCTGTGTCTTTTGTTTGATTATAACTATAGCTTACATATAAGTTATAATTATTAGTATAAAGATGGTTTTTTTGAAAAAAATGGTCTACTTTCGTGTGGTTTACAATGTAAAAAATAAATTTATGCTAAATAAAGTGTTAGTGATGGTTCTTTCTGTTTTCTTGCTTATTTCTTGTAACGAAAATAAATCAGGAGACAGTTATGAAGAAAAAGTGGTTGAAGATAGCTTCTCCTCTTTACAAACTACGAATGGAGATTTGTTTTTGTTAATTGGCACTTACACATCTGATAAAGAAAGCAAGGGGATTTATGTATATAAATTCAATTCAGAAACTGGAGTATCAGATTCAATTAGTATGGCTGTTATTGATAATCCCTCATATCTTACGTTAAGTCCGGATTGTAATTTTGTATATGCTGTAAGTGAAAGTGGAAAAGATAAAAGTGCTGTTCACTCATTCTCATTTGACAGGAAAAACGGAGTTCTCACTCCTGTTAATTCACAACCCACATTAAGCCAGGGACCGTGCTATATTACTATCGACAATAAAGGTCGAAATCTGCATACTGCTAACTACAACGGAGGTAGTATTTCTTCATTTCACACAAATGGTGAAGGAAATATTGCAACTGCAAATAGCGTTTTGTTTTTCACAGGAAGCGGACCTGATTCTATTCGTCAAGAAAGATCTCATTTACATAGTATAATGTATTCTCCTGATGGAAGATTCATATTTGCTTCAGATTTAGGCTCAGACAAACTATATCGTATGGCAGTTCTGGATACACCTTTCGAGGGTCAGCCATCTATACAGCAAAATAGCCTGAAAGAGTTTTCGGTACCGGCCGGCACAGGTCCTCGTCACTTTGATTTTCACCCTGACGGTGGTCGTTATCTTTATTTACTAGGAGAGCTGTCGGGTGAAGTTCTTGTTTATGATTACAATTACGGAGAACTGGAGCTAAAACAAATTATTGTCTCTGATACAACAGGTGCCCGCGGAAGTGCTGATATTCACGTCTCTCCTGATGGACGCTTTCTTTATTCATCAAACAGATTAAATGCTGATGGGATAGCAATTTTTTCCATAAACGAGGATGATAGAACTCTCACTAAAGTAGGTTATCAACTTACAGCAAAGCATCCAAGGAATTTTGTGATTACACCAAACGGTAAATTTCTTCTGGTTGCCGGCAGAGATGAAAATAGAATTCAGGTATTTAAGATTGATATTGAAACAGGTATGCTCACTGATACAAATCAGGATATAGAAGTCAGTAAACCGGTCTGTTTGAAATTATCTGCTATGGTGTGAGTTAGTTAATGGATTTATAATCATTTCGAATACCTCATGATACCCGCTTATCATATTGTTCCAAGAATAATTTTCAAGGGTATATTTTTTACCTTTTTCTGCCAATTCTTGTAGTTTATTTTTATCGCTAAGTAATTCTTTTATTTTGTCAGCCCATGCAGCTGCATCCCCCGAAGGTAAAAGTGTTCCATTTTTGCCGTCAATCACAGCATCTGTGATGCCTTCTATTCCTGAGGCCAGTACATACGTTCCACGTATGCTTGCTTCAAGAGCTACTAGTCCGAAACCTTCTTCATCACCTTCAACAACAATATTGGGCATAACAAAAATATCCGCAAGCGAAAGTAATTGTATTAAATCACTGAATGGTACACTTCCAAGATGGAAAATATTGTTATGCTTACCCAGTTCTTTGTTTAGATCTTCGGTATCGTTGGCAATACCAAGCAAAAGTTCAATATTTTGGCTCCCAGGTAAATGTTGTATACTTTTCTCAAAAAATGATGGTTCATTTTTTATTGGACCTGTCATAATTAATAGTGTATTCTTATCAAGAAGCGGCATCACATTTTTTATAAACCATGAAAAACCTTTTCTCTTAACCGGTCGTCCGATTGCAAGAATAATATTTTTGTTCGTTATATTAATGCCGTAATGATTTTTCAGTTTATCCACAAACTCACTGTCTTTAGGAATATCTCCCATAGAAATGTCAACTCCGTTTCTGACAGTGAATGTAGTATTCTCATCGAAACCTCTTTTTATACATTCATTTCGTGTGAATTCGCTTACACATACTGCCCCCTGATATTTATTTAGTTTTGAAACTATCTTACTTTGATAGAAGTCAAGGGGAAAAGTTATATCAAGTCCATGATAGGTAACAACAACTGGAATATATGTGTTTTTTTGCAGCCAAAGACATGCTGCTGCCATCGAACCGTCATTTAAATGTATGAGTTTGATTCCCGGATGTTTAGATAGTTCTTTCTGAATTTTTGAACGCAAACTGGCGAACCAAAATGTTTTATTTGAGTCGTTTTGATACGCTATAACATGGGTTTTGTAATATTTGCTTAAACCTTTTATAAGTTCGTAGCTTTGTTTTTCCATTCCGCCGATGGATGGTGGATATTTATGAGTAACGCAAAGTATTTCGGTCATCTATGTAATTTAATATTCGATTTCTTTGATATTATCATCGTGAAAATACCAGCTATGAGCAACCAGAATAACTGACGTCCTCTTCGCATTAGTGTTACTACAAGCCATATCTCGTTGCTTACAACACCTATGACATCCAGCATCACTTTATTGCCATATTCTTCAACACCAATCTGAGCTGGAACAATCATTCCTATGGTTTTGAAGAGTGAAACGCCCATTTCCACAACAACAGCCTGCATCAGGCTAATATCCAGCCCCATCATTCTCAGTACTATTAAAAACTCAACAGAACCAAATATCCAGTGTATTGTACACAACAAAAATGCTACAAGAAATCGCCCCTTATTTCCCCTGAAGTAAACCGAAGCAACTCTGTTCATTTCGTAAGAGGATTTTATCACATTAACCGTCAGAAATGCCCAATTGGTTTTCTTTCTTAATTTATCTATTGTTTTTGCAAGGAATAATTTTGGGTGTACTATAAACCGTAGTACAAAAAATGCAATTGCTGATATTATGGCAATTACAGATATTATTATAAGTATGCTTGCGCCGTTATTGGTAATAGAGTCAACAGTAATATAGACTATTGAAATTGCCATCAGCAGTACGCTGGAAAAAATAATCAAGATTCTGTGCAAGAGTATCGAACTAACACCCTGTGTACCGTCAATTCCTTTCTTGTGGAGGATTACAGCTTTGAGACTTTCACCTGCAATCACACTTGTGGGATTAAATGCCGACAACATCTCACCAACATGTCGGAACATAAAAAGTGAAGGAAATGATATTTTTTTGCCTTCACCTCCCATACACAGCGACCATGCAATTGTTGATGAAGTATAGGATATTAATGATGCAAGCACAACACCTGCAAACATCCCGGGCATCTCAGAAACATACACCTTAAACTTGTCAAAATCAATAGATGCGACAAACCGGCTTATCAAAAGAAAAACAGTAACTAAAAGAACTGCTATAATATATTTTCTGTATTTTTGAATGAACGTTACCATAAATTACTTTGAATGATCTTTTGCAAGTTGTTCAATATCGTTGAAGTAATTTTTTGCTAGGCTTTCCCAACTCAACAGGGAAATATATTTACTTCCTTCGGCTTGCATTTTACGTTTAAGTTCATCATCATTCAGCAGAAGTCTTATTTTATCAATATAATCACTTGCATCATTAGGTTCGCAGAGAAACCCCGTTTTGCCATCATCAACAAGTGCCTGTGAACCTCCACCTCGAGCAATAACAGGAATGCATCCACATGCTGTGGCTTCTACCACTACATTTCCGTATGATTCCGAAATGGAAGGGAAAACAAAAATATCTGATGATGCATAAAGTGTACCAAGTTCGTCCTGATTTAATTTGCCCAGGAAGATTGCATTAGGCATACGTTGTCTTGCATCCGGCTCCGCAGCACCATCCCCAGCTATTATAAAGTTTACGCTCATATTTTGTTCTACTACCTTATCATAAATATTAAAAAGAGTTTCAATATTTTTTTCCCATACTATTCTAGATGCATACAAAATACAAGGTTTATAATTGCCTGTGATGTTTTTGATATATTCTTTATTTTTCTTACCTGGATTAAATAGTTTGGTATCTAAACCTCTATGCCATTGTTTGAGTACCTTCTTCGAAATTCCGTGTTCCACAAGTTCCCTCATCATAAAATGTGTAGGTACATAAACAACGTCACAATTATTGTAGAACTTTCTATAAAGTCTTTCAACAAACGATTCAGCCCATTTTACTATGAAAGGTATTTTAAAATAATACTTCATATACGATATAAAATGAGTATGATAAATTGCAAGTACCGGGATATTATTCTCTTTAGCATATTTAAGTGCAAAGAATCCCAATAATGATGGAGTAGAAATATGTATTACATCAGGATTAAAGTCATTTAGTTTTTTAAGTAATTTCCTTTTGGAAAGACCAGGAAGTGCTGCTCTGTATGAAATATTAAAAGGAACAATTATTGAAGGTACTTTTACAATATTGAGGCTTGTTTTTTGCTTTGGCTGCATACCGCAAAAAAACAGATAGTCGAAACGCGACGAGTCAATGCGGTTTATTAACTGGTACATAGTTTTAACTGCACCGTCAAAATCTTTTACAAGTATATCATTGAAGAAGGCTACTCTCACCTTGTCAATAGTCACTTTATCATCATTTTCTGATAATTTTACCACAAAAACAGATTCTTATTTTTATAACCTATTCATTTGCCTTGTCATAATCTAATAAACAATAATTATAAGTCTCCCAACTGCATAATATCGTTGATGTTATATGGTGTAGCCTGATATACGAAGTAGTTCAGCCAGTTTATATATAGCATGTTAGCGTGTGATCTCCACTTTACTAAAGGTGGTTGAGAGGGATCGTTGTTTGTGTAATAGTTTTGTGGAAGATCAACATTATCCATTTCTTTTTCTTTATCCCTTAAATATTCATTGTGTAGTGTCAGTGGAGAGTATTCAGAATGACCAGTCACATAAAATTCTCTTCCGCCACGTGAAGTAGCTATATAAACTCCTGCTTCATCAGATTCTGAAAGGATAGTCAGTTCCTTATGCTGTTTCAATTCATTAGCTAATATTGTGGTATGCCTGCTGTGAGGGGCATAAAACTCATCATCAAATCCACGAAACAAAGGAAAAGAGGGATCATTAATTCTATGTTTGAATACACCAAATAACTTTTTGTCTAATGGATATTTATTTATACCGTAAAAATGATAAAGTGCAGCTTGTGCTCCCCAGCATATATAAAAAGTTGAGGTGACATGAGTTCTTGCCCAATCACATATCTGAGTCATTTCATCCCAGTAATTAACCTCTTCGAAATTCAACATTTCGACAGGTGCACCGGTAATTATCATTCCATCAAAATATCTGTTCTCTATAGAAGAGAAATTTGTGTAGAACGACATCAGATGTTCTATTGGTGTGTTTTTTGGTGTATGAGTGGAAAGTCCCAGGAATTCAATTTCAATCTGTAAAGGTGAATTCGACAGTAATCTCAGCAGATCGGTTTCTGTTGAGATCTTAAGTGGCATAAGGTTAAGTATGAGTATTTTAAGTGGGCGTATGTCTTGTGTTGAAGCCCTCAAATCCTCCATTACAAAAATGGATTCTTTTTTTAATATTTCGATAGCCGGTAATTTATCGGGTAAATTTAGTGGCATAGTTTACAATTTTTTATAACCTAAATACTTTCGTTTTTATAATAAAACGACTTCCTCTTTTTTTATTTTAACCTCGCAGTAATGACATTGAATTTCCACTTTTTCTTTATCTGTTACATGAAATCTGGTCTTCATTGGCTCATTATTCGAGATACATTTGGGATTATTACATTTAACAATTTCAATAATTTCATCCGGCAAAACGACTTTTTTCTTCTCAACAACTTCAAAATTTCGTATAATATTAAGATTAACGTTTGGGGCAACTAAAGCAATACGGTTAATCTCGTCCTCTTTGAAAAACTTATCAGAAACCTTGATAAGTCCTTTTGTACCCATCTTGTTGCTGTTTAGATTGTTCCCGATAGTAATGCGATTGTCAAGTTTCTGCAGCTGAAGAAGTGAAACAACTTTAAACACAGCCTCAGTTGGAATGTGATCTATTGCTGTGCCGTTTTCAAGAGCGGCAACTTGTAATGCTTTTCTCATAATATGCTGGTTCTTTTATTTCTTGTTACTTTAAAAGTAGTTTATACAACTTTTATTCCCATAAGATCACAAATTATTGCCTGACGAGTGTACATGCCATTTTTAGCTTGCTGGAAATAGTATGCCTTAGGACTGTCATCTACATCCTGACTAATTTCTTTTACTCTTGGAAGCGGATGCAGCACCTTCAGATTTTCTTTAGATTCACTTAGCATACTATTATGAAGCACGTATACATTCTTCACTTTTTCATACTCCATAAGATCTGTAAATCTCTCTTTCTGAACCCTGGTCATGTAAAGAATATCAGCACTGTTGATCGATTCCTCAGAGAAATTAGTAAATTCCCTGTAAGGAATTTTCTTATTATCGCAAAACAGTTTATATTTCTCAGGAATATGCAACTCTTCGGGAGCCACAAAATTAAAGGTGGGGTTGAAGTATGATAATCCTTGAATAAGGGAGTGAACAGCGCGTCCATACTTCAGATCGCCTACAATTGTGATGGTGAGATTTTCCAGTGTGCCCTGCGTTTCGTAAATAGTGAAGAGATCGAGCATCGTTTGTGTGGGATGTTGATTGGAACCATCGCCGGCATTAATTATTGGGACCGGTGATATCTCAGATGCATATCGTGCAGATCCCTCAAGGTGGTGACGCATTATGATTAAGTCGGCATAATTGCTCACCATCATAATAGTATCTTTGAGGGACTCTCCCTTTGTTGAACTACTTGTTGCAGAATCAGAAAAACCTATAATCCGCCCTCTAAGACGACTAACTGCAGTCTCAAAACTCAGACGTGTTCTGGTTGAAGGTTCGAAGAAAAGTGTTGCACACACTTTTCCTTTCAACAAATCGCGGTCAGGATTCTGCTTAAACTTAGTGGCACTTTCGAGGATACGGAAAATATCCTGCTGATCATAATCGCCTATATTAACTAAACTTCTGGGTTGCATACAATTGATTTTACTGCACCGTAATTATTTCGTTACAAAAGTAACAAAAATGATGAAATCTGACATTTAAATTACTTAATCAAACTTCAAGATCAATATCAAACAGTTCGTGCCAGGGTAACCCTTGTTTGTTAAGTTGTTCCATAAATGGATCAGGATTAAACTCCTCAACGTTAAACACTCCCGGTTTTTTCCATATTCCCTGCATAAACATCATGGCTCCAATTGTTGCAGGAACTCCTGTTGTATAACTTACACCTTGGGCTCCAGTCTCCTTGTAAGCTTCTTCGTGGCTGCAGTTGTTATAAATGTAATAGGTGAGTTCTTTGCCGTCTTTGACCCCCCTGATGCGACAACCTATGGATGTTTGACCTGTATAGTTTTCTCCAAGTTCTCCCGGATCAGGCAGAACCGCTTTAAGGAATTGTATAGGGACAATCTTCTGACCGTTATATTCAACCTCATCAATTCTAGCCATCCCGATATTCTGTATTACCCGCAGATGGGTGAGATACTCCTGACCAAATGTCATCCAGAAACGTGCACGTTTGAGAGTAGGGAAATTCTTAACCAGCGATTCCAACTCTTCGTGATAAATTACATAAGATTCTTTTGGTCCGATTTCAGGGTAGGTGAGAGGTTTATGTATCTCGTGGGGTTCAGTTTCAATCCACTCACCATTTTCCCAATATTTACCTTTTTGTGTAACTTCACGGATATTTATTTCAGGATTGAAGTTTGTGGCAAATGCTTTACCATGATCACCTGCATTGCAATCTACAATATCAAGGTAATGCATTTCATCAAAATGATGTTTTGCTGCATAAGCAGTAAATATACTTGTTACACCCGGGTCAAATCCACATCCCAGAATTGCAGTTAGTCCGGCGTTTTCAAATCTTTCTTTATATGCCCATTGCCATTTATATTCGAATTTTGCCTCATCCTTAGGTTCATAGTTGGCTGTATCAAGATAGTTTACTCCAGCTTCCAGACAAGCATCCATAATTGTCAGATCCTGATATGGAAGTGCTACGTTTATTACTATCTCAGGTTTAAATTCATTCATGAGTGCAACCAGCTCCGGAACATTGTCTGCATCAACTCTGGCGGTTTTGATTGTTACACCGGTACGTTTTTTGACATCTGCTGCAATGTCATCACATTTGCTTTTTGTGCGACTAGCAAGCATTATTTCTGTGAAAACACTATTATTCTGTGCTACTTTATTAGCTACTACTGTACCAACACCACCGGCACCTATAATAAGTACTTTTCCCATATTTATGTATTGTTTTTTAAATTAGATATTCATCAGTACAAACTTACATAAAAAAAATCATTTTATAATATCGCTTAGATAAAATAGAATTTACCTGATATTTTCTGTAATCGTTTTTTTTAGTTAAAATGAAATTTGTATCTTTGTATTTAACAGGTTATTATAACTAAAACCCTATAATGAATTCAACACCTATCTTAATTAATACGTGTTGGAATATGAGTTTATTTAATTAAAAAAAACAGAAATCAAGAACTATGAATGAAGAAAACATGGAACAAATTTCCCGTTCTACAAGTGCAATTAGTGAGTGGTCAATAAATTTATTAAATAATATAGGCGTCCCTGAAAACTGGGTAAAGTACATTAACATGATACTGCTGTTTGTAGCATTGGTAATTTTAGTGTTAATTGTGCAATATCTCACTAAAACTATATTAAGAGCTATTTTAAATCACTCAGCAAAAATAACAAAGGCTCCAATTCTGACTTTTCTGGAAGAAAGACGATTCCCGCATTATTTGGCAATGATTGTTCCTTTCAGTATTGTTAAAGGTTCGATTCCCATTGTCTTCGATCAATTACCCAAATTGATGAAATTCATGGATAAGGCAGCAGATGTTTACCTTATATTTTATGTTATTTGGCTTATCATGTCGATTATTAATGCAGCAACTGATACACTTCGTCTGAAGCCCAGCCTGAAAGATAAACCATTGGATAGTTATGTTCAGGTGATTAAGATTATCTTCTACATTATTGGAATTATAATTTTATTCTCAATACTTACAGGTCAGGATACAACAGCTGTAATTACCGGTTTGGGTGCAGGTTCAGCAATATTGATGTTGATTTTTAAAGATTCCATTTTGGGATTTGTTGCAAGTTTGCAGGTTAGTGCAAATGATATGGTAAGAATAGGCGACTGGATTACAATGCCTAAGTATGGTGCTGATGGAGATGTAATCCAGATTACTCTCACAACAGTTAAAGTTAGGAATTTCGACAAAACAATTACAACTTTACCACCTTATGCTTTGGTGTCCGACTCGTTTCAGAACTGGCGTGGTATGCAGGAAACCGGAGGTAGAAGGCTTAAGCGATCAGTTCATATTAAGCAGGGTACAATACGCTTTATTAAACCTGAGGAGATAGAGAAACTTCAGAAGATTGAGCATATCTCAGAATACATCCAAACTAAGGTCAAAGATATCGAGAACTACAATAAAGAGCACAATATTGATAAATCACTACTTATAAATGGACGTAATCTAACAAATATTGGTCTGTACAGACAATATATCTACAATTATTTAAAAAATCATCCCAAAGTTCACAAGGAGTTGTTATTGATTGTAAGACAGTTGCAGCCAAATGAAAAGGGTATGCCACTTGAATTGTATTTTTTTACTGCAACAACTGTATGGGTAGAGTATGAGGCTATTGTTTCTGATATATTCGATCATATTACTTCCGCAGCCACCTACTTTGATCTGGAATTATTTGAAGATCTTTCTAATGAGTAAATTGTAAGTTAGAATGTACTTTGGTGTTACTTGAGTCATACATAGCTCTTACCTTGCCCTTATAATCTCCTTTTAAAACAGAGCCAGGTAAGATCTAAACTATAGTAATTATACAATAATCTAAAATCAATGTAGTGGCTGGAATATAACTTTAATCTTCGTCAGTTCTATTTTGGTGTTTTTATGTAAAGACTTTTGTGTATATTTGCTGTTTAATTGTTTTAGAATAGGTTAATCAAAAGTGTCATATTTTATTGATAATGATATAGAAATGAAAAAAATATATAGCGTTTTTACGGGTACAGGCAGTTATGTTCCTACTAAGCAAATTAAGAATGAGTATTTTCATTCCAATGAGTTTTATGATTCTACAGGTAAGAAGTTAGACACACCAAATGATGAAATTACCCGTAAATTTGAAGAAATCACAACGATTGCGGAAAGGAGATATGCAGAAGATGATCAGGTAACGACTGATCTGGCATTAATTGCTTCACAAAAGGCTATCGAAGCTGCCGGCATAGACAAAGAAGAACTTGACTATATTATCTTTGCACACAATTTTGGTGAAACAAGAACAGATGATATCCAAATTGATGTTTTACCTACAATGGCTGCCAGACTTAAACAGAAACTGGGTATTTCAAATCCTTTTACAGTAGCATACGATGTGTTGTTTGGATGTCCGGGTTGGGTTCAGGCAGTGATTCAGGCAGATTATTATATACGTTCAGGTGATGCTCGTAAAATATTGGTTGTAGGAGCTGATGTACTTTCTCGTATATCGGATCCTCATGACCGTGACAGTATGATTTATGCAGACGGCGCAGGTGCTGCAATCATGGAAGGCCGTGAGAGTGAATCACCATTGGGAGTAATTGGACATAACTCACGCAGTGATGCATTAGATTATGCAAACATGCTTTATATGGGTTATTCATACAATGCTGAACTTGCTGAGAAAAAAGTGCACTATCTTAAGATGAATGGCAGAAGATTATACCAATACGCATTGTCAAATGTTCCAAAAACTATCAAGGCAGGTCTGGATAAATTAAACCTACACATCACGGATATTAGTAAAGTATTAATTCATCAGGCAAATGGCAAGATGGATGATGCAATATTGAAAAGGTTATTTGATCTATACGGTATAAATGAGGTGCCTGATACTATCATGCCTATGACCATATCATGGCTGGGTAATTCATCAGTGGCAACTGTACCTACACTGCTGGATATGATTACAAGAGAAACTATGAATGATCATCAGCTTGAAAGCGGTGATATAATAGTTTTAACATCAGTAGGTGCCGGAATGAATATCAACAGTGTCATTTATAAAATCCCGTAATATTTGTTTTCGGGATTTTTATTTTTTGTCAATATAATATCTGTAAACATTAGATTCTCTCTTCTCGAATCCTAGCTTTTGATAAAGCTTGTTTGCAGCTACACGCTCCGGGTGTGATGTGAGATCAACTTTAGCAATTCCTTGTGTGCGGGCTATTTGTAATGCATGCCACATCATAGCAGTGGCAACACCTTTTCCCCGGGCTTTTTCGTCTACTATAACATCCTCAATCCAGGCTTTAACTCCTGCAGGAATTCTAACTATAACCACTGTAATAGTCCCGATGATTTTGTCATCATCATCAAAAGCAAAGCATAGATGAACGTTTTCTGATTCAATAATTTTTTTAAGTTCATCATAAGTGGGATATTCATCCTTTCCCGTGAGCTGTGGCATTAATCTTTCGAATGCTGTAACATAGCTTTCATCAATATGGGTAATTCTTTCAATATGCATATAAAAAATCTTTCAACCTTTAAATTAGTCATTTATTTTTTCAATTGCAAAACTTGCTTTGTTTCTTTAAACAACAAAGTGATAGTGTAGAGTAACTCATGTAATACAAATAACCTTGTTGTTCGATTAGTATGCTTTGTTTGTACTCAACCATATTAAAAGATATCGGGTTCTGTTCTGTTTGCTGTAGCAGTAACTGAAGTGAAGTATTTATCAAATTTCAGTAAAAGCATTTCAATAAACTTTGTGTGGAAATATGCATATAATTTAGAAGAGATATGTTTTCTGTCTTTGCGTTTAAGCAGACCAAACCGCAACTCTTTGTCATCAACCCAAATTTGAGGTTTAAAGAAGGCTTCGTTTTTCCAGAGTAATGTACCATAAGTTAGTCGTCCATCTTCAGTAGAAATCCATTTCTCTGCTTTTTTATTTTCTATCGCTTCATAAATTTTATCTAGTAAAAGATCGGGGTTATTTGTTTTAATTATAATTGCCATAATTTATTGTGATAATTGTCCGTTTCTGTAATGTTATATTTCCCAATTTTTAGTTTAGTTATGAATATTCTGTATACTTAAGAAATGTCATATAAAATCTTATTCTATAGTTTATCTGAATAATATTTAATTAAACCATCCATCGGTGATCTCACAATTTTACCTGTTTCAATACCATAAGTATTTGCAGATTCTTTTAAGATATCAGAATAGTGCCATGCTATTGAACCGACAAAGTTAACCTTGTTTTCCTTATAGTTGTACTGCATCACATTCCTTTTGAGGAAATCGTCTATATCCTTCCTTACTATGCGTTTAATAGAATCATCTTCTATATGTTTAGCAATAAATGGTGACAGACTAGCCAAGAATCTACTTGGAAATGGTTGCCTGTAAACTTTTTCAATAATAAGTGAAGGTGTTAAATCATATTCTTCCAGTAAATTCTCTTTCAAACCATGTGTAAGCTGATTTTTAAGAGCATCTCCAATTAGAGCTTTGCCCATAGATGCACCGCTGCCTTCGTCTCCAAGAATAAAACCAAGTGGTGAAATTTGATTCACGATTTTCTTACCATCCCATTCACAAGAATTGCTTCCGGTACCTAATATACAAGCAATACCGGGATTGTGACCACATAAAGAGTGTGCTGCTGCAATAATATCACTATATACTTCAATATTATTGATAAGTAATGATTGGTTGATTGCATTTTTTACTACAGGAATATTTTCAGTTGTACAACCAGCACCATAAAAGTAAATTCTACTTATATCCCATTTATTAAAAACAGGATAGATGTTCAACTTAACTTCTTCAGCAATCTCATCTTGAGTCTGAAATATAGGGCTAATTCCTTTACCGTTATATTGTTGTAATATTTCACCATTGCTAATTAGACACCAATCTGTCTTAGTTGCGCCACTATCTGCTATTAAAATTTCCAAAGCATTTATTTAATACATTATTATATCTTAATATATATCTCTTTCTTGTATAAAATATAACCAAATAACCAGCATATTGTCACAAAAATAAGGGCGTAAATTAGTGAACCTAAGTAATTACCAGCCCAAGGTTGGATTAGTACATCATAAATAAATGACTTAATGGAAACAGTTTCACCGTGCCAACTAAACCTTATACTTGAAAACAGATTGGCTAAGACACCTGCAAATACATAAACTATGAGTGGGTTTACTCCAAAGGCATGGAAGAAACGACTCCATTTCCTCTTTTGATTTATATCTATTATCCAAATAAGTAGGCCCAGTAATTGAGCGGCAAATCCGGTTGTTGTGAGTACAAAAGTGGGACTCCAAATCTTTTTGTTGATAGGGCATCCATATTGTAAAAGTAGTCCGGAAAAAGCAAGTATAGTACCCCATATCAGAAGTTTTTCAACTCTCTTGTGATTATCTTTGTTTTTAACAATTAATCCTCCAAAAAGAAATCCAATAAGTACGTGTGCTATAGATGGAATGGTACTCAAAAGCCCTTCGGGATCAAGCGCAATTCTTACACCCTCTGGTGTCCAGTCTTTATAAATATGATCTGTTCCCCACAAAGCTTTATCAACTACGGCAATTATGTTTTGCTCTGACATTTCGAATCCATTACCGAATATTAGAATCAGGAAATACCCAATCAGAAGAAAAGCAATAATCCAGACAAGATGCTTCCATTTAAAAAACAGTGAGATGAGAGCTGCAAAGCCATAAGCAAGTGCTAAACGTTGTAAAACTCCAAGAATTCTGATTGTATCAAAGTGACTGGATGCCTCTAGAAATGACTCACCAGAGGCTAGTCCACTGCATAGTTGTCCAAACCAGCCAAGTGCTAGTCCAATCAAGAAGATTAATATAGTACGTCGTGTAACTTTCCAAATTGCTGACTTGGTTGGTTCAAAATTAAATTTTCGTAATGAGATATAAGTCGATACACCCATAATAAACATGAAGAAAGGAAATACCAGATCAGTTGGGGTCAGACCATGCCATTGTGCATGCCTAAGAGGTGCATAAGTATAATCCCATGATCCGGAGTTGTTTACCATGATCATGCCGGCAATGGTTATTCCCCTTAAGATATCAAGAGACAATAACCTTCCGCTTTGTTGTTCTATTGCTACTTTGTTCATAAGTTTAGATTTTATTAATTGCTCTACCAAAATCTTTATCTATTTTTAAAAAAGGAATTATCAACAGGGTAGGGATTGTGGCTATCATGATAAAAATGAAAAAGCTTACATATCCAAGTTGTTCCTGAATCCAGCCTGCAGCCATCCCGGGAAGCATCATTCCTAGTGCCATAAAGCCAGTGCAAATTGAGTAATGTGCTGTTTTATGCTCACCTTGTGAGAAATATATCATAAATAACATGTATGCAGTAAATCCGAAACCATAACCGAACTGTTCTATCAAAACAGCTAAATTTATCCATAAAAAATTCTCGGGTTGATAAATTGCTAAAAACAGAAAAGCAATATTTGGAAGTGTAATTGCCAGAGCCATAGGCCAAAGCCAGTGTTTCAGACCTTGACGTGATGCTACAATCCCCCCAATAATTCCACCTAAAGTTAGTGCAATTACACCAACTGTGCCATAAGCAATACCGGCATCCTGAGTACTTAAACCAAGGCCTCCCACTTCTCTCGAGTCAAGTAGAAAAGGATATGCCAGTTTCACAAGCATAGCTTCTGCAAGTCGATATAAGAGTATAAAAGTGAGAGCAAGTACAATACCTTTTTTTGTAAAAAAAGTTTTAAATGTATTGCCAAACTCTCTCAAAACCTCTTTAGGAGTGTGTGCTGTTTTGCCTAAGTCATCAACAGGATATGGGAGTATAAATCGGTGATATATGAAAAATGCAAGGAATAGTCCGGCAATGATAAAAAATGTCAGACTCCATGCATAAGTTATTTCACCCGATTTTTTTTCAATATAACCTGCAAGAATGATTAAAAGCCCTTGACCGGTTATAGATGCGAAACGGTAAAATGTACTGCGAATACCAACGAAGAATGATTGCTGTGAATCATCAAGCGCAAGCATATAAAATCCATCAGCAGCAATATCGTGTGTAGCCGAACTGAATGCCATCAGCCAAAAAAATGCCAGTGAAGCTTGCAACCAGAATGGAGTAGGGAGTGTAAACGCAATTCCTGCCAAACCTGCACCAATAAGCAATTGCATAGAAATAATCCACCAGCGTTTTGTTTTAAGTATATCAACGAACGGACTCCATAACGGTTTGATCACCCAAGGCAAGTAAAGCCAGCTTGTATAAAGTGCTATCTCAGTATTTGATAGTCCAAGCCGTTTGTACATAATCACAGAAATTGTCATGACTGCTACATACGGTAATCCTTCTGCAAAATAAAGAGTTGGCACCCACGCCCATGGATTGCGGAAATTACTTTTACTAAGCTCGTTTTTCATTATTTGATTTAGTTAATCTGATCTTAAGTATTCAATTTAATATTTAGTTTGGATTTTAGAATTAGGGTAATAATGTGCGAGAATTTCTTTATGTTTGTAGCCTTTTTCAGCCATCATTGAGGCACCAATCTGGCAAAGTCCGACTCCATGACCCCAGCCGGCACCCGTTAAAATAAATTTCTGAGGAATACCATCACTGTCCTCGTCGAATGCATCAACTACAAATGCTGAACTGTACAGGTGAGTATTGGATAATATTCTTCTAATTTCAAGCTCTTTTCCTATCACCATTACTCTTTCTGTACCAATAATTTTAAGCCTGTTTATACGCCCGGAGGTTCCTCTTTCAAGTGGCTGCAAATCTATGATCTGACCAAAGTTGATACCTGTATGTTTTTTAATTAACGTCGTAAGTTCTTCCTGATTGTATGTTACTTTCCATCTGAAAAAATCTGTTGTCTCTTGATCATAGTCATTTAAAACTTGTTTAAGTACTTGTTTATTTTGTGTATTACAAAATGCATCGGGAGAGTTCCTTATCCAATCTTCAGCTTCCTCTTCACGACAAAGGTCTGGAATCGGAAATTCACTATAGTTATCAGGTTTTCCTTGTAGATAAGGGTGTATAATTGGTTCCCACACGTTTTCAAAAGTCTCCATTATTCCTCCGCAACATTTAGAAAAGCGAGCATCACAAATAGACCCTTGATATGATATAACTTTGCCGTAAGTTTCATTAACAACTCTGTTTACCAATTCTGTTGTCTGGCGGGTAATTCCTTGATAACGTTGACAATGGTCATCTGCACAAACATCAAAATGTTCATGATCTTCACGGTCATACCAGCGTATTATTTCGGTGGGAGTTTCTATAGATGTGCGATATTTATCTTTTTCTTTCTTAAGTGTTTGACTTTTTATGATTTGTGCTAACAACCAGCTTCGTGAGATTATTGCATGCGCTTTAAGCAGCTCTTCTGCATTTGTTGAGCTCATCTCTGAAGAGATGACACTTTTTAAATAATCTTCAAGAGAAATAATATTAATTGCAGTAATTGTTTTTTCTATACCTTCTCCTGTTGCAATAAATTTTAGTCCTCCTAAAAACTGTTGATTCTCTTTTCTTTCCCAGTGAAACTGTACACCGATTATTACATCCTTTATTTCGAATTTATCACCATGCAGTTGATTGGCTTCAAAAGTCAACTGGTCATATTTGTTGCCATTAAAACTGATTAGACCATTCTCAATTTCTACGTAATAATCACCCTTTGGATACTCTTTTCCCTGAAGTTTAAACGCAGACAGCAGTGAAAATTTTATCTTTTTCTGATTCTGTAATACACCAACATGAATCAGAGGCTCTTTAATTTTAATTTCTTCCTCGCCTGAAGTTCCCATGTTCTTATCCTATCTTTATAAAGGTTATGTTCATTCATCTTAATGATATCAAGTGATGCATCTGTGTTATCTTCCCAACGACGACATAAGTACAAAACATCGTATATTCTTCCGATCTGATAGTTTCGTGAAATATGAAGACCAACTGCGTAATCTTCACCGTAACTGGTGTTTGGTAATTTGATTTCTCGCAGAACAGGAGTATAGAAAGCCCTCGGTGCACCCAGACCATTTATTCTTAAAGCATTATTACGACCATTTTCGGGTGTCCATTCTTTATGGTCAATTATTCCCGGCGGAATCATTTCCAAATCAAAATTGGTCATTTGATAGGTTCCCACTATCATTGCACAATTTTGTATATAGAAGGCATCCACTATTTTTTGAAGAGTATCTTCACCACTGTAGATATCATCACTATCAAGCTGTATAGTAAATTTACCACATTTGGGATGATGAACGCCCATGTTCCAGCATCCACCAATTCCAAGATTATTACGATCAGGAATAATGTGAATTAACCGCGCATCATCTTTAAAATCATTAATAGCTTCCGTTGTTCCATCAGTTGAATGATTATCAACCACAATAAGGTTAAAAAGAAAGTCTGTTTTCTGTCTTAAGACAGATGAGATTGCATCTTTTATTGTCTTTATCCTGTTTCTTACGGGAATTATAACTGATGCTTCATATTCAAAAATTTCCTTATTAAATTCAATAGGTTTGAAAACCGGCTCAAGATATGCGCCAACATCCTTTAGGTGTTGAGTACATGCTTGTTCCATCTCAATTTGTACCTGACGGTTTTTTGGATCAACATAATCGAATATTTTTTTTCCTGAATCTCTTGTATCTTCTTCGAATTCAGTATATAGATACTCATTAATATGAACGATACCGGTTTCTTGTGAAATTTTTAGACGAAGATCATATAAGCCTGCAAATATATATTCATCGTTTTTCATTCTTTTTGTAGCTTTCTTGAAAGCTATAGTATTAAAAAGAAAGAAGGACCCAAAGTTGAAATCATCTCTTAGACTGCCCTGCTGATAATCAATCACAGGGTGATATTCTTTTTTGCCATCTACAATCGTGAAGTAATCTGAGTAAACCATCCCCGCACAACTGTCCTCTGCAATCTGCAACATTCGCTCTAATGCAAAGTAGCCAAATTTCAGTGGGGTCGACTTAATATAAATAGCTATATATTCTGATTTTGCCTTTTGTGCAATCTTTTTAATAGTATTACTGCTGTAAAGAGTGTCAATTTCAATATTTCCACATCCTTTTATAGTTTCCTTAATGTTTTCAGGAGTAAGAAGATATATATTGTTTATAGATTCATAATTCTGAAGTTCATTCACTGTCTTTAGTGCCTGTCCTGGTTCCGAGAATAGTATGAATGCATCAATTTTATTCATTTTTATTTTGCCTTCTTACAAAAGTCTTGAATGAGTAATCGTACGCATGCTTTTCATCCGAATCATGTTTTTCCTCTTCTATCAGTAACCAGTCATCGAAATTAATATCAGGAAAAAAAGTATCCGCATCTTCAAATGTATTATGAATACAGGTTAAGTAAAGTGTATCAGCTAAATGGAGCGAAGAACGGTATAGTTGACCTCCTCCAATAATAAATACTTTTTCTTGATTTTGACTTACAGAAAGAGCTTCTTCCACAGAACGAACAACAACACATCCAGGAAAATTATTAATATCATCAGAAGTAATCACGATATTTACTCGGTTGGGTAATGCACCTTTGGGTAATGATTCGTATGTTCTCCTTCCCATGATTATGGTATGACCTGTAGTAAGCTGTTTAAAATGCTTCAAATCATTTGGTAAATGACATAGTAACCCTCCATCTCTACCAATTCCGTTATTATCGTCAATTACAACAACAATTGCTATCATACTGCCACTTTTCCTTTTATATGTGGGTGTGGATTATAATTTACTAGTTCAAAATCTTCAAACTTAAAACTAAAAATATCCTTTACATCCGGGTTAATATTCATCTGCGGCAGAGGACGAGGCTCTCTGGAGAGCTGTAGTTTAACTTGTTCAATGTGGTTTGAGTAAATATGTGTATCTCCAAAAGTGTGAATAAAATCACCCTCTTCAAGATTAGTCACCTGAGCCATCATTTTTAAGAGCAGCGAATAGGATGCTATATTGAATGGTACCCCTAGAAACAGATCTGCACTTCTCTGATACAGTTGCAGGCTAAGTTTGCCATCTGCTACGTAAAACTGGAAGAACGCATGACAGGGTGGAAGTTTCATATTCGACAAATCGGCTACATTCCAAGAACTTACAATTAAACGCCTGGAATCGGGATTCTTTTTTATATCATTTACTATTTGAGTTATTTGATCTATATGTCCTCCTTTATAGTCAGGCCATGAACGCCACTGATAACCGTAGATATGTCCAAGATCGCCATTTTCTTCAGCCCACTCATCCCATATATGAACGTTATTGTCATTCAGATATTTAATGTTGGTGTCACCATTAAGAAACCAAAGAAGCTCATGTATTATCGATTTCAGGTGTAGTTTCTTTGTTGTAAGTACAGGAAAGCCATCACTCATTTTATATCGACTTTGGTGTCCAAATATGCTGATAGTGCCTGTACCGGTTCTGTCTTCTTTTTCAACACCTTCGTCAAGTACTCTTTGTAATAAATCAAGATATTGTTTCATATTTTGTTTTGTCTCTGTTCTTATAAAAATCCTCAGATTTCACTAATAGGCAAAAATAACTTTTTTTTTGCTGAGTACAAGCTTTTCGTAGCAACTTATCGTTTTGTTGGAAACAATTTAATATTGCGATGAGTTGTGGTTTTCTTACTCAAAGTTTTTTATATAAGAACGAAATCATTTGTTCGTTTGTTTTCTATTATATATTTGAGAATAAATATTTTTTTGTTTAATACTTTAATTCCTTAAACTTATGGATATTACAGAATTACTTAACAGCTCTTTGGGACAATCAATCATTCAGAATGTAGCTAGTCAGTTTGGCTTGGATCAAAAAGAAGCATCCGGTGCAGTTAGTGCAGCAATTCCCACTATTTTAGCCGGGATGACAAAAAATGCTCAGTCAAAAGAAGGTGCTGAGAGTCTTAACCGAGCTATAGAATCAAAGCATGATGGTTCCTTACTAGATAATCTTTCGGGTATTCTGCAAGGACATACTCAGGAATTACAACAGGATGGTGATGGTATCTTAGGACATGTTTTTGGCAATAAACGTTCTGCTGTTGAACAGGGTATTTCTAACAAAACCGGTGTGAGCTCCAGCAAAATTGGTCCTTTACTTTCAACTCTTGCACCAATTGTTATGGCTTACTTAGGTAAGGAAAAACGTCAAACCAGTACAAATGCAGGTGGATTAGGAGATTTATTAGGCGGTCTGATGGGAGGAGCCAAGCAAAGCAGATCTGGCGGAGGTATTATGGATCTCATTAGCGGTGCGCTAGATAAAGATGGTGATGGCGATGCAATGGATGACATTTTAGATATGTTTAGCAAGAAAAGGTGATTTAAAACTTTTTTTGCAGTTTCATTGTTTAACTTTAAACCGTTTCGCATTTTTTGTGTCATACATTACAATTAAATTAATTTATAACCCTTTTACAAAATGAAAAGTAAACTGACCATTTTTAGTATTACCGCGATTCTTTTTCTTTTTCTTGGATATAGTTGCTCAAGCGATGACTATTTGAGTGATCGTGAGATTCAGCAGATGATTGACAATTCATTAAATGGTCAATGGAAAGTAGTATTTATTACAGTAAAAGCAAGTGACTGGGAATGGGTTTCAAATCCGGCGGAAATTATAAAGGATATTACGCAGCTACTGCAGATTTGCCTGAGTTAACAGAAAATATATTTGACGAAGGACTGGTTGCAGCATACTATTTGCCGGATAATTTTAATAAGTCATCTCTTCCCTATGTTCAAACTTTTGATTATGAATTTGAAGAGGGTGGTATAACTTATGACGGAACATATACGGAACATATAAGTTGTGATTACACTCTTGATAATCCTTCTTTTGTGACTTTTATAATTGAGGCTTCGGATAGGGAAAGATTTGATGAGTCACTTGAAGACAGGGATTTTCAAATCGTATTGATTTGGTAATTTAAAGTTTCATAAATTAAGAACAGTGAAAAAGTTGCAGCGCATCTGCAACTACAAATGAACTACCGCCGATGAAGATAAGATCATCTTTATCGGCGTTTTTTATTGCTGCTTTCACTGCTTTAGATACAGTAGGGTAGGTGTCACCTTTTAGATTATAATTGGTAGATTTGTCAGCCAGTAAGTTCTCGTCTAAGGCTCTTTCCACTGATGCTTTGGTGAAATAATATAAGCCATCTTCAGGTAGTAATTTCAATACAGAATCGACATCCTTATCATTTGCCATTCCAAAAACTAAATGAAGCCTTTTGAAATCTTCTGACTTTAGTCGTTCAACCACATAACGTATTCCGTGAGAATTATGTGCTATATCACAAATAACTTTTGGTGATAATTGAAGCACTTGCCAGCGTCCCATTAATCCTGTTATATCAATTACGTTCGCGAAGCCAGTGTAAACAGCCTCTTTTGGAATGTTATAACCTAATTCAGGTAGTAGTTCAACTGCTGTCAAAACTGTTCTTGCATTGTATTCTTGAGCAGGGCCATTTAATTGGCCAATCAGATTAGGCCAATTTTCTGATTTTAAAATTAACTTGTTGTTTGCCCTTTCACAAATAAAATTATTCATAAAAAGCTCTGCAAATATAATTGGAGCCTCAACCGATTTTGCTTTATCTATAAAAACCTGGGAAACTTCAGTATTTCCAATTTCTCCAATTACAACAGGTGTATATTTCTTAATAATGCCCGCTTTTTCTGCAGCAATTTTAGTAAGAGTATCACCAAGGTACTTGATATGATCTAAACCGATATTTGTAATTATGCATAAGTCGGGAGTGATTATGTTAGTGCTGTCAAGACGACCACCCAGACCAACTTCAATAATGGCAACATCTACCTCCTTATCTGCAAAATATAAAAATGCCATCTCCATTGTCAATTCAAAAAAGGAGGGCATAATTGGTTCAAATTGTTCCTTGTATTGTTCAACGAACCTTGTTACATAGTCCTTATCTATCATTTCACCGTTAACACGAATTCTTTCGCGAAAGTCGGTAAGATGAGGCGAAGTGTACAATCCAACCCGATACCCTGATTCCTGAAGTATTGCTGCCAGAAGATTAGAGACAGATCCCTTGCCATTGGTTCCACCAACATGAATAGTTTTGAATTTTCTATGAGGGTGATTAAATATTTCATCCAGGGCTAGACTATTATCTAATCCCTCTTTATAAGCTGCATGTCCTATACGTTGATATTCAGGCGTTTGTCTGTACAGATACTCTAATGTTTCGTTGTAATTCATCTTTTTTACAAAGCTTTAAATTTAAACTCTAGGTTGTTGGAATTTAGTAGTATATGGATTTAAAATCAATAAAAGAGGGTAGAATCACTAAGTGAAACACCCTCTTATTGTTAATTGTTATTTAGGACAAATTCATGTTCTTTAGGGATCAATTTAGCACACCCTAATAAGTATTCTTTTTCCAAATTCAGCAGCTTCAGTTTTTAAGAGGAAGCACTGAGTATTGCCTTGAGTAACGAAGTTGCTGATCAATATAGTTTTCGTTGTAAGAGATTGTAACATCAGTAACTTTTCCATCTTCATCAGTAACCAGCTTATAAACAGGATTCACAAATCCTTTATAAGGAGCTATATCCAGTGCTTCGTAACGAGATAATACCTCTGCATGAAGATCAGGATCCACCTTAACACCGTAGGTTTCCACAAGATTCTTACCTGCTTCTAAATCACCTTCAGATTTAATACGTTGTACTTCAGCAAGTAGTTCGCCAAAAAGTTCACGCAGTTTTTCATAATCATTAATAACCAGGTAGGTCTTGTCATCCTTCTTTTCAAACACTATTACGCTGTCAGCCTGTCCTTTCTCAATAACCCAGTTGGAAATTGTAGCACGATTACGCATGTGTGCCTGTTCTATATCTTTTCCCGGTTGTATACGTGTAAGCTGAGTCATTGCACCATTCATAATATATGAATAATATTCTGCTTTATAAGCTTCGTTGTCTGGAAGTAGTCCAAGTTCAACAAGCTTTGAGTCAGCAAGGTAATAGAGAGCGAATAGGTCTGCACGTGTCTCTTCCAACGGTGAAGCGTATGCCTGAAGTACGTCTGTACTTACACCCGGTAGAAGTTTACCCGAACCGTGTCCCAGACATTCATGCAGGTCGGTATGCAGATTGTCAGTCAGTGTTCCATATTTTTTAGTAAGCTCAATCTCATTGATGCTCCACATAAACTCTTCTTTAAAACCGTTACCTTCTGCAGCTTTGTCATAAGCGAAAGTGATATTGTCAATAGTAACTGATTTAGAGCCATGATCGCGTCTTATCCAATCAGCATTTGGCAAATTTATACCTATAGGTGTGGAAGGATATGTGTCGCCTCCCAGTATTGCTGCTGTAACAACTTTGGCAGAAACACCCTTCACTTCTTCTTTTTTAAAACGATCATCTATAGGAGAATTATCTTCAAACCATTGAGCATTTTCGCTAATTATTCTTGTACGTTCAGAAGCTTCAATACTTTTAAAGTTTACAAGTGACTCCCAACTTCCTTTAAGTCCCATTGGGTCAGTATAGGTTTCAATGAAACCATTAATAAAATCAACACGAGATGTTGTGTCTGTAACCCATTTAACGGAGTAGTCATCAAAAGTTTCAAGACTTCCGGTTTTATAATACTCTATCAAAGAGTTTATAACATCTTTTTGATGATCGTTTTCTGCAACAGCAGATGCTTTATCCAACCAGCCTATTATGCGTTCAATGGCTTTGTCATACATGCCACCCAGTTTCCAGACTTTCTCAGTTACGACACCGTTTTCCTTGATTACTTTGCTATTAAGCCCGTATGAAACAGGTGTGTTGTCATTAGGATCTTTCATTGAACTGTAGTAATCTACAACCTCTTTCTGAGTAACACCTTCGTAGAAATTAACAGCAGATGTCTGCACGATATCAGTACCGGGAGTTTGACTCATTCTCTTTGGCATTACTGCAGGGTCAAACATAACTGGTACAATTTCTTCAAGAGTCTCATCAGCAGCCATTCCATCACGGAAAGGCATTCTGCCTGGATCTACACTTTTTACAAGTGATACAAAATATTCTTGTGAGAACTGAGGCATGATTTTATCTTCAGAATAGTGGTGATGGATACCATTAGCCATCCATATTTGCTTAAGATAAGTCTCGAAATTCTTCCAGTCATCTGTTGATTTATTTCCCATATAATTCTCATAAACACCTTCACATACACGGCGTATTGTTAAATTATAACGGTTATGCTGATCCCATAAAATATCACGGCCTTCTAAGGCTGCTTGAGACAGATAATAAATCAGCTCTTTTTGTTTTAACGACAAGCTGTTGAATCCTGGAACCGGATATCTTAATATTTCAATATCGGCAAACCGATCTACTTTATATTCAAATGTTGTGTAGTCGATGCCGTCGTCGGTAGGCGATTTAGAGTCTGCTTTTTTGTTGCCATTACATGCTGCAAGCAGTAAAAGTGAAGTCAACATAAACACTACTTTTTTCATACAATTATTCTATTATTTTTCTTTATTTAATTTTTTTGCACGAAGACATACATCTCTGGTTTTATCTACCAGATAACCAAGTTTATTTTCTTTTGTAAATTCATTTCAAGTAAAGCAGTTTACGAATATCAATTAGTTTTATATTTATATGAAACCTGAGCCAGTTCCGTGTTTGCTTTCTTGATTTTATTTTTTAGTGAAACTTTATAGTTTTCTAGTTTTTTTTGATATGTCTCATCACCTGTTGCAATCATTTGAACAGCAAGTATAGCAGCGTTCAGGGAACCATTTATACCTACAGTAGCAACAGGAATTCCAGGAGGCATTTGTACTATGGAGAGTAAAGCATCAATACCTTCCAGTGACGCTTTTATTGGCACTCCAATAACAGGTGTTGTGGTCATTGAAGCTATAACACCCGGCAGATGTGCAGCCATTCCTGCTGCTGCTATAATAACCTTAATTCCGTTTTCTGAAGCATTTTTGGCAAAATTTTCGACCTCTTCAGGAGTTCTGTGAGCTGATAATGCATTCATTTCAAACGGAACCTCCATTTCATCGAGAAACTGCGCTGCTTTTTCCATTACAGGAAGATCGGATGTACTTCCCATAATGATACTTATGATTGGCTTCATAATATAAGCTATTTTCCTATAAATTCTTTATAATCAGCCGCTGACATCAAACCGTCTAACTCTTCTGGATTAACAATAGTAACCTTAATTATCCATCCCTTTCCATAAGGATCTTTATTTACAAGTTCGGGCGCGTCATCAATTTCTGCATTTACTTCCAAAACTTCACCACTTACAGGCATCATTAGGTCAGATACTGTTTTCACAGCTTCTACACTTCCGAATACTTCGCCTTGCTCAAGGGTTTCACCTTCAGTAGAAACATCAATAAACACAATATCACCAAGCTCTTCCTGAGCAAAATCTGTAATACCAACGTAAGCTTCATTACCTTCCACTTTCACCCATTCGTGATCGGAAGAATACTTTAAGTTTTCTGGAAAATTCATAGTAGTCAATTTTTTTATTTAATAAATTTATGTTGTAAATGTACAATATTATAATGAAAACAACAAAAACCTAATTTAGGGACCAAACCAAACAAAAGCAAACGATACAAAAAAACCAAGCAAGAAGCCGGCAATAACCTGCGAAAGTGTATGTCGCTTAAGGATAAGTCTGGATGTGCCAATTAATCCGGCAAGAATAAATAAGCCAATAAACATTATGTAAGGATTAGATCGTTCAACAACATAACACACTGCCATTGCACCACCTGTAAGTCCTCCTATTCCAAACATGTGAGCACTTATTTTCCATATAAAAGTAATAAGTATTGCAATAATCATAATTGCAATAGAAGCACCCATGATCATCATAAACCATCCTGGCATGTTCATCCTTTGATAATAGACAATCATTGCAGTGTATGAAAGTAAAGTTATTAAATATGGATAAATACGCTCTTTACGTACTTTAAGCGAGAGATCCGAAATTATTCCAATCTTAAACAGCATATATATAAGAACTGCAGGAATAATAAATGAAAAAAACAGTACCGGTGTTATAATTTGCCAGAATCTATGAGAATATATTTCTCCAAAATAGGTGTATGCAAATATCAGCATCACGCCGTAAGTTGGCATTAATAATGGTTGAAAAACCGTTGAGATTATTGTAGCTATCGATTTCATCAGACAAAGTTAAAGTTTTTTTCTCAAACGAGCCACGGGAATATTTAATTGTTCTCTGTATTTTGCAACTGTACGTCGTGCTATAACATAGCCTTTATTGTTAAGTATCTTTGTTAACTGATCATCTGTCAGGGGTTTGACCGGGTCTTCATTATCAACACACTCTAACAGCAAAGACTTGACTTCTCTTGATGAAATATCCTCTCCGCCAACAGTTTGCATGGCTTCAGAAAAAAAGAACTTTAAAGAATATATATTTGTATTTGTTTGAACGTATTTGCTGTTACTTACCCGTGATATTGTTGAAATATCAAACCCGGTTCTTTCAGCTACATCTTTCAGAATCATAGGTTTCAGTTTAGTCTCATCCTCTGTCAGAAAGAAATCGTACTGAATGCTAACAATTGCCTCCATAGTTCGCTGTAAAGTGTTCTGTCTTTGTTTTACTGCATCGATAAACCATTTTGCGGAATCAACTTTCTGTTTCATAAATAACATAGCTTGTTTATCATCAGACGACATACTTGACTTGTTCTCAGAGTATCCTTTTAGCATTTCTGAAAAGTTGCGGTTAACTCTCAAGCTTGGTATATTGCTGTTGTTGAGCTGAATAGTGACCTCTCCATTATACGAATCTACTATAAAATCCGGGGTTATGTTGTTCATAGCCATCTGCATCGTACCACCCACTGTATTTCCAGGCTTTGGATTAAGAGAAATGATTACTTCTATTGCTTCTCTTAATTCATCCTGAGTAATATTAAGTTGGCGAATAATTTTATCATAATGCTTTCTGGTAAATTCTTCGAAATAGTCATTTATGATAGTCAATGCAAGTTCAATATCAGGATTGGTTTTCTGACGTCTCAGCTGTAATAAAAGACATTCCTGCAGATCACGGGCACCTATACCTGCAGGGTCGAGGTCCTGAATTTCAAAAAGTATATCCTCCAGTTGAAGAGGTGTTACTTCCATTTGTTGCTGAAAAAGCAGGTCGTTCGATATAGATTGTAAATCCCTCTGAAGATAACCATTTTCATCAAAGTTACCTACAATATACTCAGCAATAATTTGTTTGTCAGAGTCTAGGTCCAGCAGCCCAATTTGTTCAAGTAAGAAATCGTGTAAAGATTTATCATCGTAATAGCTAATTTCTACAAAATCAGGCTCATTTTTCCTCTGTGATCCACTAATTCTGTAATCCGGCACATCATCATCCGAAAAATAATCACCTAGAATCATCTCATCTTGAGATAATTCTTCTGTTGCTGATAAATCATCATTTTCGGAACTGTCAAAAGGTTCATTTTCCGTAGTTTCAATTGCTGGATTATCTTCAATCTCTTGTCTTATCCGTTCTTCCACTTCAACATTATTAAGCTCAATTAGCTTAATGACCTGCATCTGAAGAGGTGAAAGCCGTTGTGTCTGTTTGAGTTCTTGTTGCTGCTTTAGAGCCATATACGGTATAGTATATAATTTCGATGGCAAAGATAATTATTTCTCTACTTACTCACAAAAAGAGTCGTCATAACCTGCCTTACAGGTTAAGGGAGCCAATGCATATAAATCATACTCATCATAAGCCGGGCCTGGAATCCCGTTTATTACCACAATACGGTCTAATCTTACTTTATCACCATTTTCGAATATAAGGTGATCACCTTTATCTTTTTTGTTGTCTATTTTAATAATATTACCTTTAGATTCTTCCAATTCAGGTTCTTCAGAAAAAGTAAAATATATAACTCTTGCTACTCCTTTTCCCATTTGTTCTTCAATTATTTCAAGATATTCAGGACCTATGGGCATGTATTTTGGTTTCACTAACTTTTCTTTCATCATATATATAAAACAACTGCTCCCTTAATAGGTTCAATCGTATAATTGTCCAGTTAAAACTTAATGTTCATATTGGAATTTAAAACTTTTTATTACCTTTGAAACGTCAATAATGCATAAAAAAAGATCGCTATGATATTCAAGTTTTTAATTCTATCGGATGAAGTCGATAACTTCAAAAGAGAAATAAAAATAGATTCTGACGCAACATTCTTGGATTTATATAATACAATATTGGATTGCACAGGATATAATAGTAAGGAGATGGCTTCATTTTTTCTAAGTGATAATAAATGGCGCAAGAAGCAAGAAATTACTTTAGTAGAAATGGATACTGATTCTGATGTAGATTCCCTAACTATGGATGAATGTGTACTTAGCGATTATCTGGAAGATGAGAAACAAAAACTGATGTTCGTATTTGATTATCTTAATGAGCGAGCACTCTTCATTGAGCTTTCTGAAATTATACCCGGTAAAAACCTTAAAAAGCCTTTATGCACGATTTCAGAAGGAGAGGCACCAAGTCAGATCATAGATTTTCAGGATATCAAGCAGGATGATGTGTCGCTTGATTTGGGTGAATCATTTTTCGGAGATGAGAGTTTCGATATAGATGAGCTTGACAAGGAGGGTTTTGACGGAATTGATGAATTAGATAATTCTTCAGATACAGAAACAAGCGATCTTTATTAATAAAACACATTTTTTCAAAAACAATCAGATAATTCTTAAATCCTGATTATTACAAAATAATATAATGAATATTCTCCTCGTTTTGCTTGGTCCTACAGGTGTTGGAAAGACTGAGTTGAGTCTAAACGTGGCGGAGAAACTAAATAGTCCTGTTTTATCTGCAGACTCAAGACAGATATACAGGGGTATGAGTATTTGCACTGCAGCACCAACAATAGAGCAAAAACAGCGAGTTCCACATCACTTTGTTGAAATATTATCTCCCGAAGAGTATTACAGTGCAAGCACTTATGAACAGGATGCAATTGCGTTGCTTCATGAGTTGTACAAACAGCATGAAGTAGTAGTAATGACCGGAGGCTCAATGATGTATATTGATGCCGTTTGCCAGGGAATAGATGAAATACCTACTATCGACTCTTCATTGCGGAAGAATATTAAGGAATTATATGAAAAAGAGGGCCTTGACCCTATTCGCCGGCAACTAAAGATACTCGATCCAAAATTTTATGATGAGGTAGATCTTAAGAATCCAAAACGCGTGATTCATGCCCTTGAAGTTTGCCTGATGGCCGGGAAGCCATATTCTTCGCTACGTACTAATCCAAAGAAGGAACGCCCTTTTAAAATTATTAAAGTTGGCCTTAAAAGAGACAGGCAAGAGTTGTATGAAAGAATTAACCGGCGTGTGGATTTTATGGTTAAGGATGGACTCATTGATGAAGCGCGCAAATTTAATCATATTCGTCATCTAAACTCTCTCAATACAGTCGGATATAAAGAGCTGTTCGAATATTTTGACGGCAACTGTACTGTCGATTATGCTATTGATAAGATAAAGCAACATTCACGTAATTATGCACGTAAACAGATGACATGGTTCAGAAAAGATAATGAGATTAATTGGATAAATCTTTCTGATTCAGATGATATGGTTGTGGAAAGAATTCTAGATTTATTGCCCGGTTAAAACGTCCAAAGTTTATTAAATCAATAACAAATTCTTATATGCTGCTATGAAAAATAAAATTGTAATTTCTTTTCTATTAGTGCTTTTTACAGTAACATTGTTAGCACAGCAAAGGTCAGATGAAGAGGCTGTTAGAGCAGTAGCAGATAATATTTTAAAACAACCTGTGACACAGTTTGTAGGTGTTAGCAACGGTGTTGTTTATAACAGCACTGCTGAAATCCCTGAGGGAGAGGATGTTAAATTTAAAAGTCCGCTTACCGAGTGGCATTATTCTAATGGCGTGCTGGATATGGCAATGATCAAACTGGGTGAATATCTCAACGATGAAAAATACATTGAGTATGCCAAAAACCATGTTGCGTTCGGTTTTGCCAATTATGAATACTTTAAAGAGAGATTCAGAAACGATCGTAATCACTGGCACTGGCCTTTCGGTCAGCTTTGGAATTTTAAGGAACTTGATGATTGTGGTGCTATGGGTGCAGCTGTTGTAGAGGTAAATAAACTTGAAAGTAAACCTGAATATCTTACCTACATGCAAAATGCTGCCAACCATATATTAAACGTACAGGACAGACTTGAAGACGGCACTTTAAGCAGAACATTTCCAAGGGATATGACTGTATGGGCAGACGACGCATATATGGCTACTTCGTTTCTTACAAGGATGGGGAAATTCAGTGGTGAAAACACCTACTTTGATGAAGCTGCTAAACAGCTCATACTAATGGATGCTTATCTGTGGGACCCTGTAAAGGAGCTCTACTACCACTGCTACTATGACAGTGAGAATAGAAATGGTGTAGCCTACTGGGGAAGAGCCAATGGCTGGATCATGATTTCGTTGGTAGACCTGATTGAGGTGATGCCTGAAGATCATCCTAATCGTGAGGAGCTTTTGACAATACTAAATAAACAGATTGTTGGTGCATCCAGATGGCAAAATGGCAATGGAATGTGGAATCAGTTGCTGGACAAAAGCGACTCTTATGATGAATCGTCGGTAACTGCCATGTATGTTTATGGTGTTGCTAAAGCTATTAACAATGGTTGGATTGACATGTCTTACAGAAATATTGCCAGAACGGGCTGGAGAGCATTAAAGAATGATGAAATCACATCTGACGGCCGTTTCACTAATGTATGCGTGGGAACTGGAATTAGCGAGGATCTTCCTTTCTATTACAACAGGCCGGTGGGTGACAACGAAAAACATGGATTGGGACTTATAATAAATACTGCAATAGAGATAATGAAATTAGAATCTGATAATAAATGAGAAAAATAATACTGTTAATATTTTCAATCCTTTTCATTGTAACATCATGTAAACAAGCATCGGGTGATCCTGATCTTGCTTGGGTTGATGATGTTGGTGCACGTAATACTCCAAGTGGAACAGATGTTTGGAATGTTACTGACTGGGGAGCAGTAGCTGACGGAGAGACTTTAAATACATTTTCAATTCAAAAAGCCATTGACGCATGTTTTGAGGCAGGTGGCGGTATAGTTACATTTGAGCCGGGTGAATATCTAACCGGCTCAATCTATTTAAAAGAGGGAGTTCACCTGATAATACCTGAGGGAGTATCTATCTTGGGGAGTCACAACATTGAGGACTATCCCGATATTCCTACCAGAGTTGCCGGTATTGAAATGGTATGGCCATCTGCACTTATAAATGTTATTGATCAGAAAAATGTGAAGATTTCTGGCAAAGGAGAGGTGGATGGACAGGGAAAACCTTTTTGGGACAAATACTGGGAAATGAGAAGGGAATATGAAGCTGAAGGTTTACGCTGGATTGTTGATTATGACTGCAAGCGTCCCCGAACAGTACTTATCTCTGATTCAGAAGATGTTACAATTAAAGATATCACACTAAAAAGAGCCGGTTTCTGGACTATCCATTTACTTTACTCAGACTATTGTACTGTAGATGGTGTAATAATTCGTAATAATATTGGAGGTCATGGGCCCAGCACCGACGGAATTGATATAGATTCATCATCACATATATTGGTTGAAAATTGTGATATAGATTGTAACGACGACAACTTCTGCCTTAAAGCAGGTAGGGATGCAGACGGTTTAAGAGTAAACAGGCCAACTGAATATGTGGTAATCAGAAACTGCATTTCGCGTGCTGGAGGCGGATTGTTTACTATTGGCAGTGAAACATCAGGTGGAATAAGATATGTGCTTGCTCACGATTTAAAAGCAGAAGGCACAACAGTTGGATTAAGATTTAAATCGGCTATGAACAGGGGCGGTACTACATCGCATATCTATTTGCAAGATATTGAAATGAATAATGTGGGTACTGCAATAGAAGCCTCTATGAATTGGAATCCTGCGTACAGTTATTCTGAATTACCGGAAAAGTATGAGGGAACAGAACTGCCCGAACATTGGGATAAGATGCTTGAGAAAGTGGAGCCTGCTGAGAAAGGAATTCCCTATTTCAATAATATTCACTTTACCGGTATCACCGCAACAAACGCTAAAAGGGCATTTAATGTAAGTGGAAGCGAAACTTCATTAATGGAGAACTTTTACCTTTCAGACATCAACATTGATGCAGAAAGAGGTGGATCGATAAAACTGGCGAGTAATTGGGAGGTGAACAACGCTATAATAAAGACACTTGACAATAAGCCTGTAGATATCACTGAAAGTGAGAATGTTTCGATCCCATTTAGTAAAGACGTCTTTATGTTCTCATACTTTATGGGTAATGGTGCAGATGGTTTACATCTTGCATACAGCAATGATGGTTTGAAATGGGAAGCCTTTAATGACGGGCAATCGCTATTAAAACCTCAGGTTGGTAAAGACAGCCTGATGCGTGATCCGAGTATTGTACAGGACAACAAAGGTATCTTCCATATGGTGTGGACAACCGGATGGTGGGATCAGCATATCGGTTACGCGTCGTCTGCCGATCTTATAAACTGGTCGGAACAACGCACCATACCTGTTATGTATCATGAGCCGGAGACAAAAAACTGTTGGGCACCTGAACTATACTTCGACAAAGAAAGTGAACTCTTTTATATTATTTGGGCTTCAACTGTTCCCGGAAAATTCCCTGAAATCCCCACTTCAGAAAGCGAAAAGGGTTTGAATCACCGTCAATACTATGTGACCACTAAAGATTTTAAATCATTTAGTGAAACAAAACTATTCTTTGATCCCGGATTTAGTGTGATAGATGCTGCTATAATAAAAAAGAATGGCCTATACTGGATGATTCTTAAAAATGAAAACTCGGCACCGGCAGAGAAAAATTTGAGAGTAGTATTTACTGATGATCTTACTAAAGGATTTCCCATTAATGTGTCAGAAAACATTTCGGGAGATAAATGGGCGGAGGGACCCTCGCCTATACAGATAGGTGAATATGTGTATGTGTATTTCGATAAATACAGGGATAAAAGATATGGAGCCATAAGATCAAAAGAAGGGAAGTTGTGGGAGGATGTATCAGAACAGATTGAGTTTCCATCGGGAACAAGGCACGGTACTGCTTTCAGGATTACAAATGAGGAGTTTAATATTTTAAAGGAAGCTACAAAGTAGTATAAGAGATAAGAAAAATGAAAAACATCAGAAAGCTTTTGTTTGTTTTGGCGCTTGTTTGCAGTAATTTACTTACTGCACAACAGATTGAATTAGACCTGTCAGGAAACTGGCAGTTCAGGATCGACAGGAATGACATGGGTGAAGAGGAAAAATGGTATTCCAAAGATTTAAGTGACAATATAACTCTGCCAGGTTCGATGGCTGAAAGCCGTAAAGGTGATGATGTTACTTTACATACCGAGTGGACAGCAAGTATCTACGACAGTTCTTTTTTCTTTAATCCCAGACTTGAAAAATTCAGAGTACAGGAGAACCTGAAACTACCCTTCTGGCTTACTCCCGTAAAATATTACGTGGGTGCTGCATGGTACAGAAAAAATGTAACTATACCTGATTCATTCAACAAAAAGAGAGTAATACTTTTTCTTGAGCGTCCTCATACAGAAACAGTTGTATGGGTTAACAATAAAAGAGTTGGGACGCAGAACTCTCTCTCGGTGCCACACACCTATGAGATTGGTGATCTGTTGAAAAAGGGAGAAAACAGTATTACGATACGAGTAGATAATAGAACCAAAGATATTGATGTTGGCAAGGACTCTCACAGTATTACAGACCAGACACAAGGGAATTGGAATGGTATCGTAGGAAAAATTGGGCTTTATACCACTCCCCACTCATATATTGAGGATCTGCAGATTTATCCTGATATAAAAGGAAAAAAAGCAATTATAAGAGTTAATGTTTTCGGCAGCAGTTCAGGCGAAATAAGGATTGAGGCAGAAAGCTTTAACAGTGTAAAAAAAGACAAGATAGATCCTGTAAAACGATCTTTCTCAACAGGTGATAAATCAGGTTTAGTGGAGATAGAACTGCCTATGGGGGAAAACTTTCTGACCTGGGATGAGTTTGAACCTAACCTGTACCGATTAAAAGCTACTCTGATTACCAAACAAGGCAAAGACGTAAGGGAAATTCGTTTCGGAATGCGTGAATTCACAATTGAAGGGAAGTCATTCTTTGTTAATGGACGAAAGACTATGTTGCGCGGAACTGTGGAGAACTGCGTTTTCCCGCTAACCGGATATGCACCTATGGATGTAGAATCATGGATAAGAGTGTTTCGTATTTGCCGCAGCTACGGACTTAATCACATGAGGTTTCACTCTTATTGTCCTCCTGAGGCCGCAATGGAAGCTGCTGATATTGTTGGATTTTACCTGCAGCCTGAAGGACCCAGCTGGCCAAATCACGGCACTTCTCTTGGTGATGGGCGACCAGTCGACGACTATCTTTGGGAGGAGGCAAAAAGAATTGTGAAAAACTATGGTAATTACCCATCCTTCTGCATGTTCGCAATAGGTAATGAGCCCAGAGGCAGATGGGTTCCATGGGTAACTAAATTTGTAGATTACTGGAAAGAAACCGATTCCCGCAGGGTATATACCGGAGCCTCTGTAGGTGGTAGCTGGGCTTGGCAGCCGGCCAGTCAGTTCCATGTTAAAGCGGGAGCAAGAGGTTTGGAGTGGGATAAAATACCTGATTCAAGATCTAACTTTAGTGAAAGAATAAACAGTGTGAATGAACCGTTTGTATCACATGAAACGGGCCAGTGGTGTGTATTCCCCGATTTTAAGGAAATTGATCGCTATACCGGAGTAATGAAAGCCCGAAACTTTGAGCTGTTCCGTCAAGATCTTAAGGATAGAAATATGGGTGATATGAGTGCTCAGTTTCTTATGGCTTCGGGAAAACTACAGGCACTTTGTTATAAACATGAAATTGAGAGAACACTTAGAACACCTGATTATGCCGGATTTCAGCTGTTGAGCCTGAATGATTACTCCGGGCAAGGCACCGCGTTAGTTGGTGTTCTTAATGCTTTCTGGGAAGAGAAGGGTTATATTGAAGCGACTGAATTCAGACAGTTTTGTGCACCTACAGTTTTACTGTCTCAAATGGATAAATTTGTTTTTAGAAACAATGAACAACTTACAGCCGATATTGAGATATCACATTTCGGCAAAGAGGAGTTGACTGAAGTGTCGGTAAACTGGTCAGTTCAGGATGAATATGGTAAAGTGTTTGCAAAAGGAATTCTGACTGCAGACACTATAAAAATTGGAAATGGACAGAAACTTGGGACAATTAACGTGCCTTTAAATGATATAAAAAAGGCTCAGAAAATGAGTCTGAAAGTTTGGCTGGATTGTAAGGAGGTCACAAACAACTGGGATTTCTGGGTATATCCTTCAATCCTTCCTGAGGTTAATAGTGATAATATTCATATCACTGGCACTTTAGATGAGAAAACAAGGAATATTCTGAATGAGGGAGGTAATGTTCTTTTCTTGACCGCAGGCAATGTTGAACAAGGCGAGGATGTTGTTCAATACATGACACCAGCCTTTTGGAATACTTCTTGGTTTAAGATGCGCCCGCCACATACAGTTGGTACACTTATAAACGATAATCATCCTATTTTCAACTACTTCCCCACAGATTATTATACCGGACTACAATGGTGGGAACTTATTCACAAAGCTCAGGTGATGGAGTTGAATAATTTTCCTGAAGATTTTCAACCACTTGTTCAGCCTATAGACACATGGTTTATTAACCGTAAGCTGGGTATGCTTTTCGAGGCTAATGTTGGTAATGGCAAGCTCGTTGTTAGTAGTATAGATCTGCAGAATAATCTTGAGAACAGGCCGGTGGCTTCTCAGCTCCGATACTCAATATTGAAATATATGAACTCAAATCTATTTCACCCGGAATTCAACGTTGATATATCAATAATTGAAAATATTATTACCACCGAAGGCGAAAAGCTTAAGATAGATACAGAGGATGCTCCGGACGAATTAAAAGGAGTAGTACTTTAATAATTCGGTGATATAGAATCATAATTATAATCAGAAAACATTTAGAAACTCAATTGAATGACTAAAATAATACAATATGAAAAATATAATTATTTTATTCCTAATGCTACCTTTATTTCTTGGAGGATGTGTTAACAAAGCAGAAGATACCAACTGGCCGGAAATTACTGCAGAGAGCAAGCCCTGGACCCGATGGTGGTGGATGGGCAGTGATGTTGACTCTGCCGGTCTCACTTATAACCTTGAAGCACTTAGCAATGCGGGCATAGGAGGAGTTGAGATTACTCCAATATATGGGGTTAAAGGAAGAGAATATCACTATATTAACTACCTCTCACCCGATTGGATGAAGATGCTGGATTTCACTATCACAGAAGCTGGGTGTCTGGGTATGGGGGTAGACATGAACAACGGTACCGGATGGCCATTTGGCGGACCAACGGTGAGCGTTGAAGATGCTGCTACAAAAGCATTCTTCAATAATTATAAAGTAAGTGGAGGGAAAAAACTAGAGGATAAAATTGAGATTTCTGATAGAAGACAAGCCGGTATTTCTTATCTCGATAAAGTAATGGCATATTCCGGAGACGGTGAAGTTCTGGACATCACCGATAAGCTGACCGAAGAAGGTTATCTCGACTGGGTAGCTCCCGTAGGTGAAGATTACAATATTATTGCACTTTTCGTAGGCAAATCAAGACAACAAGTTAAAAGATCAGCTCCGGGGGGAGAAGGATATGTACTTAATCATTTCGATAAGGATGCAGTAATGCGTTATCTTGATCAGTTTGATAAAGCATTTGCGGAAAGCTCGACTCCTTTCCCGAATACATTCTTTAATGACTCTTATGAAGTTTATGGTGCCGATTGGTCGCCCGATTTGTTAGATCAATTTGACAAAAGAAGAGGATATAGACTTCAAGACTATTTTCAGGAATTTCTGGCTGATGGAGCAACAGAAACATCTGTCAGAGTTATTTCTGATTACCGCGAAACTGTTGGTGATATGCTCCTGGAAAATTTTACCAGACCCTGGACTGAATGGGCACATTCTCATGGTGTGAAAACCAGAAATCAGGCACATGGTTCGCCAGCAAACCTGATTGACATTTATGCAGCAGTTGATATCCCGGAATGTGAGTCGTTTGGTATTACAGATTTTGATATCCCGGGACTCAGAAAAGACTCTATCAGGAAAGAGAATGACAGTGATCCTACAATTCTTAAATATGCATCATCTGCAGCTCACATATCAGGAAAACAATATACATCATCTGAAACTTTCACTTGGCTTACTGAACATTTCAGAACTTCACTTTCACAAGCTAAACCAGAAATAGATCAGATGTTCGCCTCAGGTGTTAATAGAGTATTCTTTCATGGCTCAACCTATTCACCGGAAGATGCAAAATGGCCCGGTTGGAAATTCTACGCATCAGTAGATATGTCACCCACAAACACGATTTGGAAAGATGCACCTGCTTTCTTTAGCTATATAACACGTGTACAATCGTTTTTACAGAGTGGAAAATCTGACAATGACTTCTTGCTTTACCTGCCTATTTATGATATCTGGGAAGAACAGCGTGGAAATTATTTTACCACTTTTGCCATCCATGGTATGCGCGAAAGATTACCGGATTTTTGTGATGCAGTAGATATGATTATGAAAAACGGATATGATCTGGATTATATTTCTGATCGATTCATGTTAACTACTACATTAGAAAACGGGTTAATTAAAACTGAAGGTGGAGCAACGTATAAAGCTCTAATCATGCCTGCAGTGAAAAACATCCCTCTTGAAACAATGGAGCAGATAAGGAAATTAACCGAACAGGGCGCAACTGTGATATTTGTTGATCAGTACCCTTCTGATGTGCTCGGACTTTATGATCTGGATAAACGAAGAGAGCAGTTCAACTTAGTTATGTCTGATTTCCCGAAAGTATCCACATTTGATGATGTAACAAGAATTGAACTTGGCAAAGGTGCTGTAATAACCGGCAGCAATTATAGTGATATACTGGAATTATGGAAGTATGACAAGGAGCTGTTTGTATCTGAATTAGGAGGTCAAATGGTAAGAAGAAAACATGAAAATGGACATATATACTTCATGTCTATGCTTAGCAATAATCCTGTGGATGGATGGGTAGGCCTGGGAGTAAATGCTAAGAGCGCAATGATTTTTGATCCAATGACAGGAGAAAAAGGAAAGGCCATGCTGCGTAATAATAATGGTAAAAATGAAGTTTACCTGCAGCTGAAACCAGGCGAATCTGTAATCTTAAAAACCTTCTTCAATGATATTAAAGCAGAGGGTTGGAAATATTATTCACCGTCTACCGAAACAGTTGATTTGAGTAACAACTGGGAACTATCATTTATCGATAGCGATCCGGTTATTGAAGAGAGCTACACTGTTGATACGCTTGCTTCCTGGACAGATATTGATAATGACAGTCTTAAAGTTAACAGGGGTACCGGTTTATATAGAAAAACTTTTCAGTTCAGTAAGAATCCCGATTCAGAATATCTCCTCTCTCTGGGCGATGTTAGGGAGAGTGCTAATGTAAAGATCAACGGCAAAGATGCAGGCACACTTTACGCTGTTCCTTTTGAAACAAAAATTGGCGATTTGCTGCAGGATGGAGAGAATATAATAGAAATAGAGGTAACAAACCTGCCTGCCAACCGTATTGCTGATTACGACAGGAAGGGTGTTGAGTGGCGTATTTTTCATGAGATCAACTTTGTAAGTATCACTTACGAGCCTTCTCAATTTGATATCTGGAATATCATGCCGTCAGGATTGTTGGGTCCTGTAACTATTAAAGAGTTGATTATCTTCAATCCTCAGTAAAATTATATTACTTGAATTTTATGGAGTTTTGGCAAATAAATATTTAAAGTCAAATTTTCGTGATAACTGTTGCTAGATTCGGAAAATTGTACTACTTTTGCAACACTTTTTCGAAAAGTAAACATTCTTCCTTAGCTCAGTCGGTTAGAGCATCTGACTGTTAATCAGAGGGTCCTTGGTTCAAGTCCAAGAGGAAGAGCAGAAGGCTGATAAGATAAAGTATTAAAAGGTGAAATATTCTTCCTTAGCTCAGTCGGTTAGAGCATCTGACTGTTAATCAGAGGGTCCTTGGTTCAAGTCCAAGAGGAAGAGCAAAGAAACGAGTCAGACGGCTCGTTTTTTTGTTTTCCCTTTAACAAGGTTAACTAACTTTTCCCTATAAATTTTATTTCAATATGAAGAAAGTGTTGATTGCATATCGCTTAAAACCTGAAGGACTCACAGCATTTAATGAGAATTATGAGATTACACTTCCTAAAGACAAATCCTATTTTACAAAAGAGGAAATATTAGAATTGATTCCTGAATATGAGGTGTTCGTTCCTAATTTCAGCTTTTATACTGATAAGGAAATAATGGACAGAGGTACTAAACTGGAACTAATCTCTAATTTCGGAGTAGGATTTAATAATATTGATGTGGAGTACGCTACTCAAAAAGGAATCGCTGTAACAAACATTCCCAATACTACAACAGAACCAACAGCCGAGTTTGCCTTTGCACTACTTCTTGGTGCCGCTCGCAGGGTAGGGTATTATGATCGAAAACTGCGTACACCTGAAGGAGTTAGTTGGGGAGTATATTCAGAAAGCGGTTTGTCTGTTTATGGTAAAACTTTGGGAATTATAGGTATGGGACGCATAGGGCAATCATTGGCAAGGCGTGCTGTTGCCTCTGGAATGCATATTATTTATAATAACCGAAACCGATTGGCAGAAAGCATAGAGAATCAATACAACGCACGTTATGTTTCAAAGGAAGAGTTACTGAAAACAGCTGATTATATATCTCTTAATGCTCCTTCAACTCCTGAAACTTATCACTTGATAGGAGAAAAAGAGTTTAATATGATGAAACCTACTGCAATATTTATCAACACAGCACGTGGCGATTTAGTAGATGAGAAAGCAATGGCAAAAGCATTAAAGGATGGCAGAATATGGGCTGCGGGACTTGATGTTTATGATAATGAACCTCACATATTGCCCGAACTGCTGGTGCTGGATAACGTTCTATTGGCACCACATGCAGGAACAAAAACAGTAGAAGACAGAATTGCAATGTCTGAAGAGATGGTTCAGAATATTGTAGGTTTTTATGAGGGAACTTACCCCGTTTCGCGTGTAAATTGAAGTTTTATTTGAAATCAAAATAATCATATTTACAAAAACTGTAATTTAGAAATTTTATTTTAATGTCTGCACAAGAAATTAAAAACAAGCTTATTACTCTTGGTAATCCTGAGAAAGCTCATCATTCTTCATATTTCTTTAAAACTGCCAAAGGTCAGTACGGTTATGGCGATAAATTTATTGGATGTACAGTACCCGAAACACGAAGTGTAGCAAAGCAGTATCAAGGTTTATCACTAAAGGAAAATAAGAAATTACTGGATGATGAAATGCATGAATGCAGATTGTGTGCAGTTTTTATACTTACTGATCAATTTAAAAAAGCTAATGAAATCGATCGGAATGAGATATTAAATTTCTATCTTGCACATACTTACCGAGTAAACAATTGGGATCTTGTTGATGCATCATCTTACAAGATAGTTGGCGAATGGCTTAAAAACAGAACAGATCGTTCACTTATATATCAACTTGCAGATAGTGAGCTTCTTTGGGATCAGCGCATTGCAGTAGTATCAACATTAACATTTATCCGCAATAATGATTTCAATGATATTTTAAAGTTATCAGAAAAGTTCCTGACACATCGGCATGATCTTATACATAAAGCTTGCGGATGGATGTTGCGTGAGGTAGGAAAAAGGGATGAAGCTGTGCTAACATTTTTTCTTGATGAACATGCTGCAAAAATGCCGCGAACGATGCTCAGATATTCCATTGAAAAATTTCCCGAAGATCTGAGAAAGTATTATTTGAATTATAAGACTATTGATAGGAACTAGAGAGTAAGGACTGATTGTTAAATGAAGAATATATACTGCCATACATTAGATAACGGACTACGAATCATACACCGCCAATTTCCATCAGAAATATCATACTGCGGTATTGTTGTAAATACGGGTACACGTGACGAGTACCCTGCTGAGTTTGGTATGGCTCATTTTGTTGAGCACATGTTGTTTAAGGGCACTAAACATCGTAAAGCTCACCATATTATGAATAGGATGGAAAATGTGGGCGGGGATCTCAATGCTTATACAACTAAGGAGGAGACATATATTTATGCTACATTTCTGCAGGAGTATTTTCCTCGTGCAGTAGAATTGCTAAGTGATATAATTTTCAATTCAGAATTTTCTCAAAATCAGATTAAAAGAGAACGGGATGTCATCCTTGATGAAATACATTCTTATGATGATTCTCCTGCCGACTTGATATATGATGATTTCGAAAATCTCATGTTTGAAGGGCATGATTTAGGGCATTATATTTTAGGTGAACCTGATACATTAAACAGTTTCAATACGGATAATACCCGCAGGTTTGTGAATCGGCAGTATCATTTGGATAAAATGGTACTCTTCTCATTTGGAAAAACTCCGTTTGAAAAGGTTGTTCGCCAAGCAGAGAAGCACTTTAATATCAAGCATGAAACTACCGAAATTACAAGTATCGAAACCAAAGAACGTATCTCTCCTATTAAACTAAATCCTTTGTCAAAGGTACTTCAGAAAAATACTACCCAGTCACATGTGATAATAGGATGGAACACTCTGAATATGTATCATCCGCAAAGATATGTTTTATATCTTCTAAACAGTATTCTGGGAGGAGGAAGTATGAACAGCAGACTAAACAGTTCTTTAAGGGAGAAAAACGGTCTTGTTTACAATATAGAATCTAACCATACCCTGTACACTGATACAGGTTTTTTGTCGATTTACTATGCCTGTGACCCTAGTCTAAGGGACAAGTGTGAAAGGTTAATTAATAAAGAGCTGAAAAGATTGATGGAGAAAGAACTAACTCCAATGCAACTATCTGTTGCCAAACGTCAGTTGATGGGACAACTAGGAATTGCAGCAGAAAACAATGAAAACAGTGCACTTTCCATGGCTAAAAGCTTTCTTCATCATAATAGCTATACACCTCTGGATGTTCTTTTTTCAAAAATAAACGATGTCACATCTTCACAAATAATGAAGATGGCAAATGAAATTTTCACCTCTCCTGAATTTGAACTCATATATTTGTAATATTGTGTTTTACAGCTGAATGTTAAAATATTCTCAATATCTTTTAGTCTAAAAGTTGGCTGTGTTTAAACATATTCTAAAAGTCATTTCGAACAAAAAACCTTTGCAGGCGTTTTATAGCTGTTTTTGAAGACTAAATCTTCAAATGAACAAACTAACTAAATTAACTAACTATTTTAATTATGAAGAAAATCAGATTATTCCTGGTACTTGCAATGTTTGCTGTAGCTACAGCCGTAAGCGCACAGGTGAGTTTAGGTGTTAAAGGTGGCGTAAACATGTCCAATTTCTATGGTGAAGAGCTGGATAATGAAAATGTCAAAATCGGTTTCAATGTAGGTTTAATTGCTGATATCGACTTTTCTTACAACTCAGCAATTCAAACAGGATTGTTTTTTACAACAAAAGGAGCTAAATACGATAGTTCCTTTGGAGAAGCAACAGGCGAAATATCAAGCAACCCAATGTATCTTCAGCTACCCATTCATTATGCTTATAAACTTGATGTTACACCGGGATCCCGTATTGTATTTCACGCCGGTCCTTATGCTGCTTATGGTGTAGGAGGTAAATGGAAAGCTAGCGGATCACTTGGAAATTGGGATGGAGCAATTGACGGAGATCTGTTTGGAGACAATGCACCACTTAAAAGATTCGATACCGGACTGGGTTTAGGTGTTGGAGCTGAATTCGGACCTATACTAGTCGATTTGGGCTGGGATATGGGTTTAGTAAACATTTCAAACGCCGATAATGGTAATATCAAGAATCAAAACGCATACCTTTCTGTAGGATATAAATTTTAAATGTAATAAATTATTCCTGTATAAGCTCTGCATAGTTTTCTCTGCAGGGCTTTTTTTATTTCAAAAAAAATACTGTAATAGATTAATAATGAAGACAACAATAAATTAATAAATTTGTTATAACAAAGATAAAGTATTGCAGTGGTTATTTAATTTATTTAAATTTTATTGATTATGACAGCAAAAAAATTGTTCCTTGTTCTTGTAATTTTTGTTGCAGCAACAGCTGTTAGTGCGCAAGTAAATTTGGGTGTCAAAGGAGGTATCAATTTGTCAAATATTTATGGAAGTGACGTAACAGGTAATAGTGCAAAAATAGGTTTTCATGCCGGTATTTTGGCAGATTATGAATTTTCTTTCAATTCAGCAATTCAAACAGGAATTTTCTTTACGACAAAAGGTTATAAAGGAGACGATGAGGAGTCTGAATTAACAGTTAACTCAATGTATTTGCAATTGCCTGTTCACTATGCTTATAAACTTGATGTTTCTCCCGGAACCCGCGTTGTATTTCATGGTGGCCCTTATATAGCTTATGGTATAGGAGGTAAAATCACAAATGGAATCGATATGGATACTTTTGGTGATGAAGGCATATTTGAAAGATTTGATGCCGGTTTAGGAATAGGTGTAGGTGCTGAGTTTGGAGCCATACTTCTCGATTTAGGCTGGGATATGGGTCTTGTGGATATTTTGAATGTTGATTTTATGGAAGCTGACTTAGGTAATGTGAAAAACATGAATGCATATCTATCTATAGGATACAAATTTTAATCATAAGAAAAGTTAATTATTTTCGGCCCTGTATATATAATTATACGGGGTTTTTTATCTCTGATAAATCTTCTAAAAGTAGTATTTTGCTCTGACCTGTTTCTAACAAACTCCCTACAAACTCCTAACCAACTCCTAATATTGCTTATATAAATTAGTAGGATGTAAGGAGTATGTAAGAACCAAGTTGGTATTTAGTAATGTCAAAGTATGACTATTTATATATCAATTTTTATTTGTTATATTTGTTATTATTAACAGCATAAAGCTAGAGCATAAACACTAATAAGATACTGATCATGTTAAAAACAATACATACAGCAATATTCATTTTAGTAAACTTTCTTGTATTTTCGCAACCGGGAGTGCAACAAATGATTAACAATCCCTTACTGAAACATGCATCCGTGGGTATCTCTGTGGTGGATATTTCAACAGGAAAGAATGTTGTATCTTATGATGCTGAGAAATCTCTTACTCCGGCATCGGTGCAAAAATTGATTACAACTGCCACTGCGATAGAGACTTTGGGTGATAATTTCAGATACAGAACAGAGGTTGCATTTGATACCAATGATCCTTCACGAATTTTAGTGATAGGGTCGGGCGACCCAACATTAGGTAGTGAGGTCTTTAAAGAAAATCCAGATGCCTTCTTTGTAAATAGTGTACAGTTGCTAAATAAATCACTCTCAAAAAACAGAGATTATTCTATATATGTGGTTGATAATCTGTTTGGGTACGAAGGGGTTTCTCCGGAATGGACATGGATCGATCTAGGTAATTATTATGCATCCGGTTCTTACGGGATAAGTATATTCGACAATAGTTACCGATTGTATTTCAATACAACCGACAAAAATAGTTGCCCCGTTATCATCAGAACAGTTCCCGAAATTAAAGGACTTAATTTTCGTAATGAGCTCTCACTTAATAATACCGGTCGTGATAACGGATATATCTACGGTGTTCCATTTTCGTACGATAGAGCTGTAAGAGGAGATATTCCGGGTGGAAGATCATCGTTTAGTATAAAAGGCGATATTCCCGATCCGGGCTTACTTTTGGGTGAGACTTTAGCCAGTCATCTTAGAAAAGATGGTTATAAAATTGGAAAAGTAGAAACAGCTAGAGAGGATTATCTTTTAGGACAGTGCAGTCCTTTACGGACACAATCTGTTTACAAAGTTGGTCAGTCTGTTTTCACACAATTATCACGACCACTAAAAGAAATAGTAAGAGAAATCAATGTAGAAAGTAACAATCATTTTGCTGAGCATTTGATTCGTACAGTTGGCAGAAATGATAAGAGTAATATTTATGATAATGCTCTTGAAGCAGGTATCGAATATACAGGAGAATTCTGGAAAAAAAGAGGTGTTGATAACTCTTCATTGAAAATGCACGATGGCAGCGGTCTTGCACCACAAAATGCAGTTAGTCCGCAATTTCTTACAGATATGCTGACCTATATGTATAATGACAGCAGATACAGTGATGCTTTTATCAGCTCATTACCAAAGGCAGGTCAAGAGGGTACCCTTAGGAATTTTATGCTTAATACGAAATATGCAGGTAAGATTGTTGCCAAGAGTGGCACTATTGGCGGTGTACAGTGTTATGCAGGATATCTTTTGGATGGTGATAAAAAATATGCCTTTGCAGTAATGGTAAATAAGTTCAATGGCACACATTCTCAGGTAAGAACAATTATTGAAAAGTTTTTACTGAGCTTGTAGATCAAACTGAGTAATAAGATAATATACTCCTGAAATTAAATAAAAAAAGGAAACTATATTAGAAGTTTCCTTTTTTTATCAGAATTAATCCACAATTTCAACCAGCTCTATCTCAAATACAAGTGTGGTATATGCGGGTATATCACCTGACCCTGTTGTTCCGTACCCAAGCTTCCAAGGTATCCATATCTCCCATTTGTCACCAACTACCATACGCTGGAGTGCAGTAGAAAAACCATCCACAACACCGCTTACATTAAAAGTCCTTGGGATATCTTCTGTTGAGAAAGTATCATAATTTTTAGATGTAGAATCAAAGTAGAGCTTATTTTTAATAACGTTACCTTTATCATCTTTGTATGTGTCGGGATTTTCCCAAATTTGTTTGTACCACCCTGTATATCTGACCTTTACTCTATCTGTAAAATAAGGATAATTGGTTCCACTTCCTGACTCAATAACCTTATACATTATATACCCGTTTCCGGAATAGGAGTCTAGCTTATTGTAATCTGAACTGGAGGCAATTTTGGCGAATTGAGCTTCGTTGTCCAGTTTCCAGCGGTCGTCAAATGTTTCTTCTTTATCACATGATGAAAACAGTATGAATGCGAACAAGCTCAGAAAAATTGATAGTTTTAGCTTCATTGTTGTGGTTTTAGTGCTTTAAATAGAAAGTTTTTTCAACAGATTCTTCATATCGGTCTTTTCAGCAATTAAGCGCTGAAGTGAATCGATAGCAACTCTTTCCTGTTCCATTGAGTCGCGGTAACGCACAGTAACAGTGTTATCTTCAAGTGTCTGATGGTCGATTGTAGCACAGAATGGCGTACCAATGGCATCATGACGACGATAACGTTTACCGATACTGTCTTTCTCATCGTATTGACAAGTAAAGCTAAACTTCAGATCATCCATAATTTTTCGGGCTTTTTCGGGCAGTCCATCTTTTCTAACTAACGGTAGTATAGCTAGTTTCACGGGTGCCAGTTCAGCCGGAAGTCTTAGTAGTACACGAGTTTCACCATTTTCGAGTGTCTCTTCGCAATATGAACCGGCCAGAATGGACAGGAACATACGGTCAACACCAATAGAAGTCTCCACTACGTAAGGAGTGTATGATTTGTTCAGTTCCGGATCAAAGTACTGCATTTTTTTGCCAGAGAATTTCTCATGCTGACTAAGATCGAAATCAGTACGTGAGTGAATTCCCTCTACCTCTTTGAAACCAAAAGGCATTTCGAATTCAATGTCTGTAGCCGCATTAGCATAGTGTGCCAGCTTATCGTGATCATGAAAGCGATATTTATCAGCCCCGAATCCAAGTGCCTGATGCCACTCCATTCTTAGTTTTTTCCAGTGTTCAAACCACTCTAATTCCTCTCCGGGAACAACGAAGAACTGCATCTCCATCTGTTCAAATTCACGCATACGGAAAATAAACTGACGTGCTACAATCTCGTTACGGAATGCTTTACCAATCTGGGCTATACCAAAAGGTACCTTCATGCGTCCTGTTTTTTGAACATTCAGGAAATTAACAAAAATACCCTGAGCAGATTCGGGACGAAGATAAACTTTCATTGCTCCATCAGATGTTGCTCCCATTTCAGTAGAAAACATCAGGTTGAACTGTCTGACTTCTGTCCAGTTTCTTGTGCCACTTACGGGGCATGCTATTTCACAGTCTATAATTACCTGACGCAGCTCTTCAAGATTATTGTCATTCAGCGCTTTTGCAAATCGTGTGTGAATTTCGTCACGTTTTTGCTGATTTTCGAGTACACGAGGATTTGTTTCCCGATACATCTTTTCATCAAAAGAATCACCAAAACGTTTTGAAGCTTTCTGAACCTCTTTATCAATCTTATCATCCAGCTTTGCAAGATGATCTTCAATCAGCACATCCGCACGATAGCGTTTCTTGCTGTCCTTATTGTCTATAAGCGGATCATTAAAGGCATCCACATGTCCGGATGCTTTCCAAATAGTAGGGTGCATGAAAATTGCAGAATCAATTCCAACAACATTCTCATGCAGCAATACCATGCTGTCCCACCAATATTTTTTTAGATTATTTTTTAGTTCAACACCATTCTGACCGTAGTCATATACAGCGCTTAAACCATCGTAAATTTCACTTGAGGGGAATACAAACCCATACTCTTTACAATGCGATATTATTTTTTTAAATACCTCTTCTTGTTGTGCCATGTGTAATAATTATCTGTTTCAACTTACAAAGTAAAGGGTTTTTTTGATAATTTGACAATCATTCCTCTTAAAGATAAATAATTGACTTCCTTTCAGGTGATGTCTTAGAGGAAATATTGTATTTTTGCATGCATATATGACTATCAATCTTCAAATCTCAGAATAATTTGTTATTTATGGCAGGTGGAATGAAAAATTTGGCTAAAGAAACCATCTTCTATGGTGTTGGCAGTGTTCTGCCTAAACTTCTCAGCTGGCTCCTGTCACTTTACTGGGCATTTGCATTGCCAAGAATTTCCGATATAGGTGTACTGACCAACTTTTATGCCTGGGTGGCATTGCTTCAGGTGATTCTTACTTATGGAATGGAGACAGGCTTCTTTAGGTTTGCCAATAAAGAGAAAGATCCGGATAAGGTTTTTTCAACTACGTTTATTAGTATATTATCTACCACTCTGATTTTCTTTCTTTTATCGCTGGTTTTCCTTAAGCCGATAGCTATTGCTTTAGGTGGAACAGCAATGAGGCCGCATTGGCTGCTTTTATTGATAATCATTCTTTGCGTTGATGTTATTGGAACTATCCCTTTTGCCAAACTAAGATTTAAGAACAGACCCATTCGTTTTGCGTCTATAAAGATTATAAATGTTGTTCTGACAATACTTTTCAATTTATTCTTTTTTCTTGCCTGCCCGTGGTTGCAGACTAAATTTCCTGGTACTTTTTCGTGGTTCGATATAAATAATGGGGTAGATTACATACTTATTTCAAATCTTACGGCTTCTATATTACAGTTTTTGATGGTGTCACCGGAATTGAGGATTAAGTTCAGTTTTGATAAACAGCTTTTACGTCAGATGCTAAAGTATTCTTTACCCATACTGATATTAGGAATTGCAGGGATATTGAATCAGACGGTTGATAAGATAGTTTTTCCCTGGTTGTATCCTGACAAAGCAAACGCTTTTACGGAGTTGGGGATATATGGTCAGAACTTCAAGATTGCTGTAATAATGGTAATGTTTACACAAGCGTTTAGATATGCTTTTGAACCGTTTATCTTTGCAAGAAGTAAGGGCAACCCCGATGAACGGCAGTCGTTTAGCGACGCAACAAAATACTTTATAATATTCGGTCTGCTTATCTTCTTGACGACAACAGGATTTATCGATATTATTAAATTTCTTCTTCCTAAGGAGTATCATGTGGGATTGAAAGTGGTACCTATAGTACTTTTGGGAGAATTGTTTTTTGGAGTTTATTTCAATCTCTCTTTGTGGTATAAGCTAACAGACCAGACAAAATGGGGTGCATATATTTCTATATTTGGTTTTGTTATAACAATTGCAATTAATGTACTCTTAATCCCAAAATACAGCTATATGGCATGTGCCTGGGCATCTTTTTTTGCAAATCTAATAATGATGGTAATTTCTTATGTTATGGGACAGAAAAACTATCCGATCCCATATAATTTAAAATCAGCCGGTTATTTTTTTATACTCTCAATAATACTGTTTGTCGGAATTACACTCTCATACAAATTTATTGATAACATGTGGATTAGATTATTGATAAGTGCTGTTTCAATATTTATCTATTTGCTTGTAGTAATAAAAAAAGAGTTGCCATTAAGCAGCTGGCCTGTCATCGGTAAATATTTTAATAAGAAAGAAACTACAGGTGTTAAATCAGCACATTGACAGGGTGTTATGTGTTATGATTTTAACTAAAAACATATAAATTAAGAATATAAAATAAAGAATTATCTATTTATTATGAGAAAATTTTTTTTATCGACAGTGATATTTTGTTTGACTATTGTTGCTAATGCCGAAGAAGGGATGTGGCTTCTCAAGGAGTTAAACAGTCAGAGTGTTGCGCGAATGCAGGAGATGGGATTTACTTTACCCATTGATCAACTCTATAATGAGACAAATCCATCGTTAAAGGATGCAGTTGTTATTTTTGGTGGTGGGTGTACTGGTGTTGCAGTCTCTGAACAAGGGCTGATATTTACAAACCATCATTGCGGCTTTGGTGCAATTCAGCGACTGAGTGCTGTTGAACATGACTATCTTAAGAATGGTTTCGTGGCAAATAATCAGGCAGATGAGCTTTACGCTGACAGGTTAACAGTTTCCTTTTTGAGATCTATGGAAGAGGTGACAGACAAAATTGTGCCTTATCTGCCTTCAGTTTTAAGTGAGGTTCAGAGACAACTGGCAATTGATTCTCTTTCTAATGAGTTGACTAAAGTGTATGAAAACGATCCGTTTACTAACGCTCGTGTTGTGCCATTTTATTCAGGAAACAGATTTTATCTGGCTCTTTATGATGTTTTCCGTGATGTCCGTTTTGTAGCTGCACCTCCACAGTCAGTAGGAAAGTTTGGCGGTGACACTGACAACTGGATGTGGCCACGTCATACAGGTGACTTTTCAGTTTTCAGGGTTTATGCAGATGAGAATAATAAACCGGCAAACTATAGTGAGACAAACCGACCATATAAACCGAAATATGTGGTTCCGGTATCTTTGACAGGTGTTAAGGAGGGTGATTATTCGATGACAGTTGGCTATCCCGGCAGCACTCAGCGCTATATGTCTTCATGGGGAATAAGACAAAGAGTGGAATCGGAAAATAAACCACGAGTTGAAGTAAGAGGTGTAAAGCAGGATATTTGGTGGGATGCTATGACTCAAAATGACACCATCAGAATTAAGTATGCAAATAAATATGCAGGCAGTTCTAATTATTGGAAAAATTCGATGGGTATGAATGAAGCTATAGCCAATCTTGGCGTGATAGACAGGAAAGAAGTGATCGAAAAAAGACTGCAGGAGTGGATTAATAGTAAACCTGCCAATAAAGCGAAATATGGCAATACTCTGAATACTCTGAAAGAGGCATATACAGGTTCGGGAGAGATGGCCAAATATACAACATATTTTCTTGAAACTTTCAATAACGGTGTTGAGCTTATCAGATTTGCTAATACAATTTTACAATTTGATACAGAAGGTACTGAACAAGATAAACAAGATTTTATAAATGACAGATTAATTGAGTCGTATAAAAATTACGAACCGGAACTGGATAAAAAGGTGTTGCCTGCACTGATGAAACTTTATGCCGAAAGAGTGCCTGAAGAATATCATCCTGATATATACCAAAAGATTGATACTCTTTTTGGCGGAGATTATGAAAGATATTCTGATTGGCTGTTTGAAAACACTCAATTTACCTCTCTCGATGAATTACTTGTTTTGCTGCAGACGGCAGATACTAAGATTCTTACCCAAGATCCTGCTATGGAGCTTGCGCTCTCTACAGCCGATATGGGTTATGAATTGTCAGGTAAGATGATGTCGGCTTATGAAATGATGCTTCAAGGAGAACGTGAGTTTATGGCAGCTTTAATTGAAATGGATTCGGATAAGGCGTTCTATCCTGATGCTAATTTCACACAGCGTTTGAGCTACGGAACTGTAAAAGGTTATCAGCCACGTGATGCGGTATGGTATGATTATTACTCAACAACCAGGGGTGTAATGGAAAAACAAAAGCCGGGAGATCCCGAGTTTAACGTTCAGGATTATATTCTTGACGATATTCGTTCAGGTGATTTCGGCAGATATGCTGATGAAAATGGTGAGATGAGAGTTAACTTCCTGTCAACAAATGATATTACAGGAGGGAATTCGGGAAGTCCGGTTATTAACGGAAACGGTGAACTTATCGGCCTTGCTTTTGACGGAAACTGGGAATCACTTAGCGGAGATATATTATTCGAGCCTGAGATGCAGCGTATGATTAGTGTAGATATTTTATATGTTTTATATATGCTGGATAAGGTTATGGATGCGCCTCATATTGTAAAAGAGTTGAATCTGGTAAATTAGTATTTGGCTACTTTAATTTATTAGCAAAAAATAACCCCTCAAAAGCACTTACTCTGCTGTTGAGGGGTTTTTTAATTTACTATGATTTTATAATATCAGTAACTAAAAAAGATAATCTTCTCTGTTGAACTTCTCGTATCTTGGAGGTGATGGAACATAATCATTATCATCCCACAGAGAGCTTGTAATCATAAGGTCGGCACTAAATCTGTTACAGGCAATAGGTACATTGTGGACTCTGCACTGACGAAGCAGCATCATAATATCAGCTTCATGAGGTTGTGCATTTAGATCATCTATTAGAAATACAGCAAGATCAATCTCTTTGCGCACTACCATAGCTGCTATTTCAGCATCACCTCCCATAGGGCCGGAGTTCATAATTGTAAATTCAGGATTAACACCCTCATTGTTTAATGCATCCCGTACAAGTGTGCCTGTTGTTCCGGTACAAACAAGGTGGTGATGAGACAGGAAGTCGGAGTTGAAAACAACCCAGTCAACCATATCTGCTTTTCTATGATCGTGTGCTACAAGTGCAATTGTTAGTTTTCTTTTCATATACCTAATTCCTCTCTTATCCTGTTTATTTTTTCATAAGCTTTTATTTCAGCTTCAGCAAGTTCTTCCCTGGACTTAGCTAGTTCCTTAACCTCAATATAGAATTTAATTTTTGGCTCAGTGCCGGAAGGTCGTATTGACATCTTTGTGTCGTCTTCTGTGAAATACTGAATTACATTTGATGTAGTGGGCATTTCGAGAGCATTTTGTTCATTACGAATATAATCAAATGCTTCCAGTTTCCCAAAATCTTTAATCAGTGTAACAGGAGAACCGCCCAGAGAAGTAAGTGGATTAGATCTGTAATTTCTCATCATAGCTTCAATCTCTTCGGCTCCCTCTTTACCTTTTCGGACAAGTGATATACCTACTTCTTTTGAATATCCGTACTCGAGATAAATATCTTGTAACAGTTCATACAGAGTTTTTCCATTATCTCTTGCCCATGCTGCTATCTCTGCAAATAATGTACAAGCAGAAACAGCATCCTTATCACGAACATAATCGCCGGCAAGAAATCCATAACTCTCTTCTCCACCACCGATATATTTTTTTATTCCTTCATTCTTCCGAATAATTTCGGCAATCCATTTGAAACCTGTATAACTGTCATATATTTCAATACCTTTGCTCTTAGCAATTTTTTTGGCTACTTCAGTAGAAACAATTGTTTTAACAACAAAATCTTTACCTGTTAGAAGTCCCAGTTCTTCGCGTCTGGTCATAAGATAATATAGACATAGCAGTAAAGTTTGGTTACCGTTTACAAGAATAAATTCGCCTTTGTCATCCCTAATAGCAGTACCTATACGATCACCGTCAGGGTCGGTAGCCATTACAAGATCGGCGTCAGTTTCAATTGCTTTTTTAATTGCAAGATCGAGGGCAGCTGGCTCTTCCGGGTTAGGTGAAACAACTGTAGGGAAATCGCCGCTTATTACATCCTGCTCAGGAACATGGATAATATTGGTAAAACCAACAGCTTTTAGTGCATCCGGTACAAGAGTACCCCCAGTGCCATGAATAGGTGTATAAACTATTTTAATGTCATTAAACCTCTTAATTGATTCGGGTGAAAGTACAAGCTTTTTAATTTCTTCAATGAATGCATTGTCCATATCTTTCCCGATTATCTCAATCAGATTTTTATCTCCTTTAAATTTTACTTCACTATTTGATTTAATTCGGTTTACTTCAGCAATAATATTCCTGTCATGTGGTGCAAGTACTTGTGCACCATCATTCCAGTAAGCCTTATATCCATTATACTCTTTTGGATTATGAGAGGCGGTAATCATGATACCACTCTGGCAACCCAGTTTTCGTATTGCATAAGAAATTAGAGGGGTGGGGCGAAGGTTTTCAAATAGATAAACCTTAATTCCGTTAGCACTAAAAATATCTGCTGTCACCTCGGCAAATTTGCGGCTGTTATTGCGGCAGTCGTGACCAACAACAACTTTGATTTGATCAAGATTTGCAAACTCTTTCTGTAGGTAATTTGTAAGTCCTTGAGTAGCTGATCCAACAGTGTATATGTTCATTCTGTTGCTTCCTGCTCCCATTATACCACGCAAGCCACCTGTTCCAAATTCAAGATCTTTATAGAAAGCATCAATAAGAGGATTCTTGTCTTCATTGTCAAGTAACTGCTGCACCTCATTCTTAGTTACAACATCATATTCACCCTCTATCCACGAATTAGCTTTATCCGTGACTTGAGTTAATAATATTTCATCTTCCATAAATAAATTGTATTATGTTTTATGTATTATGTATCATCTTTTATTCAACAGTGTGAACTTTGAATTTATCACCTGTTTGATCGATTATTTTTTGGTAATATTCGTTTGAATAGCCCGGACGTAAAGGATTGGCTGGTTGTCCATAAGGATTTCTCTTAAATTGTCCGTTTTCCTCTTGCTTAATGACACCATCAATATATTTAACCATAAGGTATTCGCCGAGTTTTTTCCATTCAGATACGCCTTCATTTACAAGATTATTAGTGTATTTAGTCAGGTATAAAACAGCTTTCTGATTAGATTGTTTATAAATTTCTGAAGCTTTTTCTTCTATTTGAGGCTGTGAGGTCAAGAATCTGCCTTCCAGAGAAGTTTGTACTTTTTTCATATCCCCACTCATATCGCTGTAGCGCGTGTAAACCATATTTGACACCCAGTTATGTATCCAGAAAGCAGATGTCCATGATAATGTAAGTAAATCTCCATTTCCGATCTCCATTTCATGAGGAACTTCATTGTGACCACAGTAGAATGGGTAGTAAACTGTTTGTGCAGCATCATCTAGTCCAAACCAAAGAATACCTCCAATCTCGTCAGGCAACCATGAACGCATTTGTGCTACAAAAGAAAATGCAGTTTGTTGAGTTGCAATTGGTCGTTCGTTACAGTATTCTGCTGAATCAACTTCGTATGTAAGCGGAGACCAGCGGTATGGAGAGTTAAAAGGACCTGCTCCCACATCATAACGCCAATCAAGTTCAGTACCTTCATAATGATCACGCATATAGTTCTGAATATCTTGTGCACTTAATTTTCTGTCTGGTTTAATATATAAAGGCATAGGGTCTGTTGTCTTTCCCTGAGCATAAGTTACATATTTACCCATATCCTTGTTTACATTATTAAAAAACGACCAAACACGTGCTTCACAAAATCTTAATGCACCAAAATCGAGAGGTGCATACGCTTTTGCAAAACTAAAATCAGCATCTTTTCCTTTGAAGTATCCCATATCTCTGGCAAAAGAAATTACGTCTGGTGAATAAAGACAATTTTCCGGATCATCTAGCGGGAATTGTTGAATACGTGCTTGATTGGCATGAGCCGATACGCAGTCGTCCGGAATTTTTACTGCAACCCATACGGCCCCTTTATTTCCCGTTCCTTTTCCAATCATTTCCATCACCCAAACCTCGTTGGGATCAGCAATAGAAAAGGATTCTCCAGAGCTGTAATATCCATGTTTATTAACTAGGTCAGTCATAACTTTAATAGCTTCTCTGGCGTTAGTGGCACGCTGAAGAGTTATATATATAAGACTGCCATAATCCATAATTCCGGTTGAGTCACTTAATTCACTTCTGCCTCCAAAAGTTGTTTCACCAATAGCTAGCTGATGTTCGTTCATGTTACCAATTACATTGTATGTCTGCAGTACTTGTGGTATTTCACCAAGATATTTTCCACTGTCCCATTCATATACTTTGAGCATTTCACCCGGCTGATAATTTTTGGCAGGCCAGTGATATAACTCTCCAAATAACCCATAAGAGTCTGCTGCATAGGATATTATAGTAGATCCGTCAGTTGATGCTTTTTTTCCAACCAATAAATTAGTACAAGGAAATGTTAAGGTAGTAGTAAATGAAACCAGAAAAACAATTAAATAAACTTTTCTCATGCTTAATTTGAATATATAATAAAACATTTGCAGGTTAAAGTTCTCAACCAGCCTGTAAAGATACTTTTTATTGTCCAAACAGCCTAAACTGTTTCATTGAATTTTTAGATAATTATCACAAATTGATTAGCAAAAACAGAAAATAAAATCTATTTTTGTTTTATATATTAAATCTTCAGCGAACAAGCTCGGAATGAAAGATAATATTAAGAAATTAGGGACAAAAAGAGTAGCTGGGTTAACCGTTACCCAGATTGTTATTCTTATTGTGCTTATTGTGATGCTGTTTTTTTTTAGCGATAATAGTATCCCAAAAAGAGTAAAACATGAGTCGCAGATAAAAGAACTGGAGGCACAGATCGAATTTTATCAAAAACAATCGGAAGCAGACAAAGAAAAATTAGACGAACTAAAGTCAAATAAAGGAGACCTGGAAAAATTTGCCCGCGAAAATTATTATATGAAAAAAGAAAATGAAGAAATATTCATAATAGAAGAAAACTAAAAAGGGTACTTTTTTTACAATTAATCGTCGGAGAATTAAAGAATATTAGCAGCTTTAGTGAATTTATGAAAAATATTTTATATAAGATTTCAGGTATTTTAATACTACTATCAGCCTCGTTATACATGTTTTATCCGGCTGTAGCACCATGGATTATGGCTTTTTCGGTTGTACTGTTTTCTGTGATTACTGTAACTAGTCCTTATACTGGTAAGAGTATTAGAGGAAAAAGACTTTTTAATCTGCAGATTTTATCATGTGTGTTAATGATTGCTGCTACATATCTGATGTTTAAAAACAGGACTGAATGGGTATTATTAATGATTTCGGGAGCAGTTTTTTTGTTATATTCTTCATTTGTTTTACCGATAGAACTCGATAAAGAAAAGGAAGGTGATTAACATGAGTCTTTTTAGAAATGAACAAAACAATACTTGTAGTAGATGATAATCAGACCGTTTGTCTGATGTTGAAGTCATGGCTGGTGAAGAAGGATTTCATTGTAGATACAGCCTTACACGCTAAAGATGCAAAAGAAATGGTTAGGGAGGCTCCCTATGATTTGATTCTATGTGATATAAAGATGCCGGATATAGATGGTTTTGCATTTTTAAAGTGGGTGAATACTTACGATCCGGACACGCTTGTAATACTTATGACCGGATATGCAGACATAGAGTCTGCTGTAGTGGCGATGAAATCAGGAGCTTCAGACTATATTTCAAAACCAATCGACCCTGAAAAACTATTCAGTAAAATTGATGAAGCTTTCGAACTACAGGAAAACACAAGAAGAAACAGTCGTTTTGCAAATGATTTTGTTACTCCTCCGGGGAAAGAATACAAACTATTATTTAAACAGTTGAAGAGTATCGCAGAAAATAATACTCATCGGCTAATAATTGGAGACAGAGGAACCGGAAAAGACGCAGCCGTTAAATATATTTATGAAAAAGGAATTCACCGATCCAAGCCTCTTGTGCTATTGGATGTCAACGATATCATAGGCGGGCGTGGTGGCATTAGTGGAAATGGATATGGTAAGTCTGTTTTACTGGAAAAATTTCAGAAAGCAAAAGGAGGACTTTTCTACATTAAGGAAATTGATCAGCTCAACAAATTCATGCAAGATGATTTGCTTAAAATTATAACCAGACAGAATAAAGATGAAGATTTCACACAGGTTATACTTAGTTCAGAGGCAAGTCTTGAGGAATTACAAGGTATACTTATTCCTAAACTATTTAACCTGCTAAGAGATGATTGTGTGATCTTACCGTTACTGAAAGGTCTGGAGGAGCAGATTATATTCTTTTCAAACTATTTCCTGAGATTTGCTAATTTTACCTTAAACAAAGAAATTTCAAGTATTGATCCTGTTATGCTAAATCTGCTAATAGGATATGACTGGCCAGGTAACATACAGGAGATAAAAAACTGTATTATTAAAGCGGCTTTGCTTACTGAAGGAGATGTAATAACTGCTGATATTGCAGATGAACTTTTCGGGACAGTTAAAATCAAAAATGAGAATTTACATGTAGATAAGAGTAGTTTGCAGAGCCTTAGAAAAGAGAACTACGAGAAAGAGAAAATCTGCCAAGCTCTTGATTTGGCAAAAGGTAATAAAACTATGGCTGCGTCAATTTTGAATATTGATAGAAAGACATTATACAATAAAATAAAGTTGTATAAGATAATAGTGTAATTGTTTCTAGTTCGGATAACAGGTATGAAAAAAAGAGGAGCATCAAAAATTAAGATTGGTGTTATTTTGGGATATCTCCTTGTTGTTTTAGTTATGATAATTGGGATGATTGCACTTTATAACAATTTAGTGGATTTTTCCAACAAGAAAATCAGAAGAGAAGATATGTCCGAATTAATGATTGTTGGAAATATCTTATCGCTCCTCTATGAAGTAGAAAGTGAACAAAATATGTTAACAGCTGAAAGTGCAAGGCAGTATTATGTCACGTATGATTCTGTTATTCCGAAGGTTAATGAAAACCTGAAAAGATTAAGCGAAATATCTGAAGATGTCACAAGAAAATTGAAACTTGACAGCATAAGCATACTAATGAAAAATAAAAGCTCGAATTTGTATGACATTGCATTGCTGCTTGATTCAGTAAGTCAGTCTCCGGAAATCATAAGAGAGTCAGATATCAGATATGTTCCAAGAGAGCTTAACAGAGAAATAAGTGACTATCTTCAAAGAAAGAACTTAAATAATCCAAACAAAAATCAGAGTGATACTAGCATAATTACAGGAGAACGTAAAGGTTTTTTTGATCGAGTGCGTGATGTCTTTATAGCAAATCCTGACTCAACTATTGTAATTGAAAACAGGTCTGTTGTATCTGAAAATGAATTTAGGTTGATAGTGGATACAATTGTAAATAAAGTGCGTTATTCAGAAAGACTTGATTTGAGTAAACAAAGAGAACTTCAGACTGCATTACTTCATAGACAAGAGGAGATGAGTCAAACCAACAGGATGCTTACTGCTCGTATAGATGATATGTTGAAAAACATTGAGCAGGAGGAAATAAGAAAATCATTCCAGTTAATCATTGATAGAGAGCACACACTTACCAGATCGCAAAATACCATGTTATTGGTGTCCCTTATTTCTATAATTATAGCTATATTTTTTGCTGTTCTCTTTTTGATTGATATTAATAAAAGTCAACGTTATCGCAGACAATTAGAATTGTCTAACAAACGCATTATGGATTTACTGAATAATCGAGAAAAACTGATGCTGGCGATATCTCATGATATTAAAGCACCGACAGGTTCTATATTGGGTTTTATTGAACTAATGAACGAGGAGAATAATTGTAATAATAATGAATCGTATCTGCATAGTATGAAAATATCGGCTGATCATGTTATGCAGTTGGTGTCCAAACTTCTCGACTATCACAAACTGGATAAAGGAAGTTGGCTTCTACAAAAAACTGTTTGTAATATTCATACTCTTATTGAAGAGTCAGCAAACAGTTTTAGCCCACTTGCAAAGAAAAAAGGACTAGAATATAGAGTATACAATGAGGTTTCTAAAAATATGTATTGCTATGAAGATCCCTATGTCATAAAACAGATTATGAATAATCTTATTTCCAATGCAATAAAATACACCTCAGAAGGAGGATTAGTAATCAACGTAGCTACAAAAATTAGAGATGCCGGAAATATTTTAATTTTCAGTGTAACTGATACAGGAGAGGGTATTGATATTGAAGATCAGGCAACTATTTTCGATGAGTTCATGCAAGTGAGTAATAATTCAGAAAGTGGTGAACATAAATATAGTAGTGGTCTGGGACTTCTAATTACAAAGGGTTTTGTTAAGGAGTTAAATGGAGATATACATTTAATTTCAGCTAAAGGTGAGGGCTCTGAATTTGTTGTTGAAATTCCGTTGACTGTGGTCACGGATGATTATTCTGAAATATCAGATGATATTACTCACGTTAAGGATTTGGAAGGTGTTAATATGCTTTATGTAGATGACGACCCTGTTCAGCTAAAGATGATGTCGGAGATTGCTTTAAAAAGGAAAATTGGCTGTGTTACAGAATCAAACCCGGATAATGTTTTACCACTTTTACAGAGTAATAAGTTTGATATATTGTTTATTGACATTCAATTAGGAGGGAAATCAGGTTTCGATTTAGTTGAAAGTATAAGTCAACTTGAAGACAAAAAAAATAAAAATGTTCCGATTGTGGCACTTTCTGCGAGATCTGATATTTACAAATCCGAATTTCTATCTTCAGGTTTTACAGACTTCCTTTTTAAGCCATTTACTTCAGATCAGCTTTTTGAAATGATAGCTAAATATATGAATTGTAACGGAGGTAGTACTCAGACTTATGAAATTGAAAATAAAACAGATATTGTTAATGAAAACATTAAACCTAAAGGTGTTAGTGCTCTTTTCGAATATGTAAAAGAGGATACTGTTGCATCGGTCGAAATACTGAAATCGTTTATCAAAGAGACTAAAGAGAGCGAAATGATGTTGAAAGAAGCTTTTGCAAAAGATGATATCGCAGCAGCCGGGAAAATATCTCATAAAATGCTCCCTTTGTTTCGTATGATTGGAAATGAGAGAGTTGTAGGAATCTTTGAACAACTTGAGATAAACATTAAACCTGACGAAGAAGATAAAGAATTCTTGATGAAGTATATTAAAAAAAGTATTGATGAAGGTTCAGAGCTGAAGCGTGTTTTAAATAATGAGTGATATGGTTCAGGGAAATGTTATAGATAAATATAAAAGATATTTATTATTGGAAAGAGGTTTATCTAAAAACACGATTGAATCCTATATGCGTGATCTAAATAAATTGTTGGTATTTATAGAAGATAAACAGTTGTTGCTCAGGTTAATCAAGACTTCAGATCTTGAGGAGTTTCTTGCTGGTTTATATGATAGTAGCCTAACTCCTCGATCAATATCAAGAGTAATATCTACACTAAAATCATTTTTCCATTTTCTTCTACTGGACCAATACAGAGAAGATAATCCGACAGATTTGCTGGAGTCACCTAAAAGCAATATAAAACTTCCTGTTGTTTTAGCAATTGAAGAAATTGATCAGATCCTATCTGTAATAGATGTTTCAACTTTAGAGGGTACGCGTAATTATGCAATAATTGAAACTCTTTATAGTTGTGGCTTACGAGTTTCTGAGTTAACTAATCTTCGTTTTTCAGATTTGTATTTTGATGAAGGGTTTATTCGTGTATCCGGTAAAGGAAATAAACAGCGACTTGTTCCAATTTCTGAAATTGCAACACAAAAGATTAGTAACTGGTTGGATTACAGAAAACAAATTAATGTCAAAAAGGGTAATGAGGATATTGTTTTCATTAGTTCACGTCGTGGTAAGGCATTATCGCGTATTACAGTATTCCATTTTATAAAGCAGTACGCTGAAGAAGCTGGAATAAAAAAAGAAGTTAGTCCCCATGTTTTTCGCCATTCATTTGCTACACATCTTCTGGAGCGTGGCGCGAATATTAGGGTTATACAGGAAATGCTAGGTCATGAAAAAATAACTACTACGGAGATTTATACACAAATAGACAGGACATTTTTACGACAGGAAATTATAGAGCATCACCCTAGAAACAACCAGAGTATCAAAAAAAATATTACTCATGATACAAATTATGATTAAGTGTAAAAACAAGATGTCCTTTAAAAAGAAATTACTAAAACAATCGAAGCTCCAAGATAATTTCATATATTTGCTAAAGAATTAAAAAAACATACCGTCATGAAATTTATAGCATCAAGTGCCACGATGTTGAATCATCTGCAGGCAATAAGTAGAGTTATCAACTCTAAAAGTACATTACCCATTCTGGATTGCTTTAAACTGGAGTTAAAGGGTAACAGACTTACTTTGACAGCTGCTGATAGTGAAACTAGATTGGAGACATGGATCGAGGTGAATAGTGCAGAAGGAGAGGGAAGTCTTGCAATCAATGCCAAGAATCTTCTTGACCCCTTACGTGAACTTCCTGATCAGCCATTAACTTTCGATATCAACGATGAAACTCTCGAGGTTTTTATTTATTACCATAACGGGAAATATAATTTTGTAGGTCTAAAAGGAGATGAATATCCGGAACCCAAACCTTTGAAGGAAGACACTGCAATGAGTCTTACAATAGAAGCTGATATGTTGGCGTCAGGTATTAACCGGACTGTATTTGCAACTGCTGATGATGAGTTGCGTCCTGTTATGAATGGTATTTATTTTGATATAACAGCTGACGATCTGACTTTTGTTGCATCTGACGGCCATAAACTAGTTCGAGTTACCACAACTGAAGCTAAAGGAGAGGGAAGATCATCTTTTATTTTACCTAAGAAACCGGCTAACCTTTTGAAGTCTCTTTTACCAAAAGAAACAGGTATAGTGACAATAAATTTCGATGAGAACAATGCATATATCACAATGAGTGCATATAAAATGATCTGTCGTTTTGTTGAAGGAAGGTATCCCAATTATAATTCTGTAATTCCTCAAAATAACACAAACACAGTTACACTGGACAGGTTGACACTGTTAAACGCATTGAAGAGGGTGTCTGTCTTCTCTAATCCATCTATAGGCTTGGTTAAACTGCAATTATCTGAGGAGAAGATAGTAATTACTGCTCAGGATATTGATTTTCTTACTGCTGCAGAGGAAACGATTATTTGTTCTTACTCAGGAAATGTTATGAATATTGGTTTTAAGGCAGCTTTCCTGATTGAAATTTTAGATAATATACCTAGTGCTGACATCAGAATAGAATTGTCTGATCCTTCAAGAGCAGGTCTTATATTACCTGTAGAACAAGAGGAGAATGAAGATATGCTCACCTTGTTGATGCCTATGATGTTGAATGATTAAATAATCAAATCGTTAAAATGGATTTAAAACTGAAGAACCCGTTAGTTTTTTTTGATTTAGAAACTACCGGGATCAATATAACTCATGATCGTATCATTGAGATCTCACTGTTAAAAGTGACCCCTAACGGAAAAGAAGAGATAAAAACAAGACGTATTAATCCGGAGAGACCTATACCACCGGAGTCTACTGCAATTCACGGTATTACTGATGATGATGTAAAAGATTGTCCTACATTCAAACAAATCGCTAAATCTCTTTCAGAAATGCTTGAGGGATGTGATATGGCAGGATTTAATTCAAGCCGTTTTGATGTTCCTATGCTTGCGGAGGAGTTCCTTCGAGCAGGAGTAGATTTCGATACTGACAAACGTAAATTTGTGGATGTTCAGATTATATTTCACAGAAAGGAGCAGCGTACTCTAGAGGCAGCCTATTCATTTTATTGCAACCGGCAGCTGGAGAATGCTCATTCAGCGGAAGCAGATGTAATGGCAACCTATGAGGTTCTGAAATCTCAACTTGATCGTTACCCTGATCTTCAAAATAATGTAGATTCTCTATCAAAAGAATATTCCAGTTTTAATAATAATGTTGATTTGGCAGGTCGCATTATTTTTAATGATGCAGGCGTTGAAGTGTTTAATTTTGGAAAACACAGAGGGCGTTCTGTCTCAGAAGTGTTAAAAAATGAACCTAGCTATTATTCTTGGATGATGGATGGGGATTTTCCACTAAATACAAAACAGGTACTTACTAAAATTCGTTTGAGAGAGATAAACGGATAATACACCTCAATTAAATGCCGCGTTACTTTATAACACTTTCATATAACGGAAAGAACTATGTTGGTTGGCAAATTCAACCAAATGGTATAAGCATACAGCAAAAATTGCAGGAAGCAATCTCTTTGATACTTCGTTCTGAAGTGGATATTGTTGGTGCCGGCAGAACTGATGCAGGTGTTCATGCTTGTAAAATGGTTGCTCATTTTGATTGGTATGATGAGTCTTTCTCGAATGAGGATCTCGTTTTTAAATTAAACAGTCTCCTTCCTAAAGATATTGCCATAAAATCAATTAAAAAAGTAAAACCTGATGCGCATGCACGATTCAGTGCAATATCCAGAACTTACAAATATTATGTAACTACTGATAAAAACCCTTTTCTTAATGAACTGACTAATAGGGTTAGTTTTATACCTGATATCGATAAGATGAATGCTCTTTGTCCGTTGTTAATTGAAACTGAAGATTTTAGTAGTTTCAGCAAACTTCATACTGATGTAAAGACAAATATTTGTAAAATTGAATTTGCCGGTTGGGAGCGTGAGGGTAATATGTATGTTTTTAAAATCAAAGCAGATCGTTTCTTGCGAAATATGGTTAGGGCAATTGTTGGGACATTATTGGAAGCAGGTAGGGGACGACTTGACGAAAGGGGGCTTCGTAGAATAATAGATGCTAAAAACAGACAAGTTGCAGGGGATTCTGCACCTGGTAATGCATTATTTCTTGAAGATGTACAATATCCTGAATATATTTGGGTGTAGTTATTGTATCTGTAGTAAATATGTTGAAAATCTTTTTAAGATTACAGTAACTTAAACAATGTTTTGTTGGACAGCGATTTGGGTAAAAAGATAACGCGGTGACTTTTATAGTTTCACCGCGTTATCTTTTTATTAATGTTTATAATTATCTAAGAGTGAAAAATTAATCATTCATAGAAATTAAAAATTCCTCATTACTTGATGTGCGTCTTAATCGGTTTAGTAAAAATTCCATTGCTTCAACTGAGTTCATGTCAGCAAGGAAATTACGTAGTACCCACATTCGGTTGAGTGTTTCTTCCGAAAGAAGTAGATCGTCGCGTCTAGTACTTGAAGCGATAATGTCGACTGAGGGGAATATTCGTTTGTTAGATAATTTCCTGTCAAGCTGAAGCTCCATGTTGCCTGTTCCTTTGAATTCTTCAAAAATAACATCATCCATTTTAGAACCTGTATCTGTTAGGGCAGTTGCAATTATTGTGAGAGAACCACCATTTTCAATGTTTCTGGCAGCTCCAAAGAAGCGTTTAGGTTTATGGAGTGCATTGGCATCTACACCACCCGAAAGAACTTTACCTGAAGCTGGTTGTACTGTATTATACGCTCTGGCCAGTCGAGTAATGGAATCTAAGAGAATTACTACATCGTGTCCACACTCTACAAGTCTGCGGGCTTTATTAAGTACTATTTCAGCAATTTTTACGTGATGGTCGGCAGGTTCATCAAATGTAGAAGCAATAACTTCAGCATTCACGCTGCGCTCCATATCAGTTACTTCTTCCGGTCTCTCATCTATAAGTAGTATAATCATATATACTTCCGGATGGTTGTCTGCAATTGCATTGGCAATATCTTTCAGAAGTACTGTTTTACCTGTTTTCGGTTGTGCAACTATCAATCCGCGTTGTCCTTTACCAATTGGAGTAAACATGTCTACTACTCTACATGAAAGATTGTCATTATGTCCTTTTGTCAAATTGAATTTCTGATCAGGAAATAATGGTTTTAAATGATCAAATGGTACACGATCACGTACTGCGTCTGGATTTCTTCCATTAAGACGATCAACTTTTACGAGCGGGAAGAACTTTTCTCCTTCTTTAGGAGGACGTATTGGTCCTTCCACTACATCACCTGTGTTTAGTCCAAAAAGTCGAATTTGCGATTGTGAAACATAAATATCATCAGGAGATGACATATAATTATAATCTGATGAACGTAAAAATCCATAACCGTCAGGCATAATTTCAAGTACACCTGAAGCATTTAAAATACCATCAAAATCATATACAGGTTCTTTGTCCTTTTCTTTCTGTTTCTGAACCTGATTTGGTGATTGCCCTTTGCTCTGTGGCGTTTGTGGCTGAGGTTTTGATTGTAGTGGTGATGGCGTTATAAGATCTTGTAGCGACATCTTTTCGGTTACGGGGAGAACTACATTTTTAACTTTGTCTGATGCTTCATCCAGAGTATCTTCAGCTACTACAGGTGGTAATGTTTCAGGAGTAGGTAAATTCTTTTTCTCTTCGTTGCGGTGTTTTGAAGATCTGAACACCAGCTGAATTGGCTTACCTGTTGATTTTTGTAAAGGAGTATCCTTATTGTTATCTTTTATATTGTTATTATTTTCCTGAGTTGAAACAAATGATGTTTTTTTTACTTCTGGAGTTAATTTTTCAGGAGTTTTCTCAAATGTTTTTTCATCTACAGGAATTGTAGATTTTTGGGCAGAGTTTTTTACATTCTGCTGAATATCTTTCTTTTCGGGTTTAGTTGAAACAGGATTTGCTTGATTCTGACTTTTAGCTTGATCTCTATTTTTAGAATCCTCTCTCTTAGGTTCAACTTTTTTGGATTCCTGTTTTATCTGTTCAGCCTTATTAGTCTCTGTTTTTTTTGTATCAACAGGCTTAGAAGAAGACTTACTATCTTTATTTTTTTGGTTCTTTAAGTTGTTGCTTGTAGTATTTTTACCTTTAAAGCCTTGTCTGGTACCACTGTCAGAGCTCAGTTTTTTTGTTTCAGCAATTGCTTGCTCATCAAGAATTTTATAAATGAGTTCTTCTTTCTTATATGCATCAGGTCGTCTTATTCCCATCTCTTTTGCAAGAACCCGTAATTCTGTTGTAAGCTTTTCATTAAGCTCAATAATGTTATAAGCCATGTAGATTAATTGAAATTCGTTATGGTTATTGAATAAATGATATGTTCGAATTATATCCGGAAATAATTATGGAGGTATCTTTTCCATAAAAACTTAAAAAGTCCGGAGAATATAATTGAGTTTTTGAATGAATTTGTAAATAATTAACAGTAGTATGAGTAAAATTTACTGTCGCAGATTCAGAGACAAAGGTACCACTTTTTTTCTAACCACATAAAAACTTCACTTATTTTTTTTCTAACAGCCTTAATTTAACCTAAAATATGATAAGCAGTAAACCATTAACGTTTTTTTGTATGGAGCTCTTAATCTTTAGACATATCAATACTGTTTGTTGTACTTCGTCTTCTTTCAATTTCGTTCATATACAACTGTGACCTTTTTCGTTCGAGTGAATTAGGAGATGTTGATTCATTAAAAAGATCATTTGCTTTCTTTGCCCATTCAAATGCTTTATCCATATCATCCGACATTTCATAGGCAAGAGCAATATTACTTGCAGCTTTAGCTTTAGAAGTTTTGTTTGATTGTGAATTATAAAATAATTCCCATTTATTTATGGCATTTTCCCAATCAGCCCCTTTGGCAAAATTTTCTCCTTCACGCATAAGTGTATTTGGCATTGTATAATACCATCTGTCCTGCATTTCCCAGTGAGGAGCAAATACATTGGTCATTTTCTCGGCAGCGCGTACTGCTAATATTTTCATAGCTTCTTCACGAGATGGGAGCATCATTTCTGAATACGCCAAATTGTCTTGAATGTCAAAACCTTCCCAGTGCAGGCTGTCAGTGTATTGAACAGTAGGAATTTTGCCATCCATTGTTGGTAGATAAGCACGTATTACTGATTGAATTTTACCCGTCATATCGCTATACGTATACCCCTGTTGCCTAAAATGTTCTCTTTTATCAGTTTCAACAATAAGCTTATCAAGAGATATGACTGCATCAGCATTTGTTTCTTTTCTAATATCATTCATTTTCTCAGGTGAAAGAGCTTGTTCTCTAAAAAAATCGGAATCTTCCCTCAATGGCTTATTGTAGAATGTAACCTGTTGAAAATAATCCTCTTCGTTCAGAAATTGAGTAAGTGCTTCTGTATAATAAATTGCGATACTATCAGATGATGCCTTTGCTCTTTCTGTCCCTGAACGGCCCAATTGTGTTAAATAATGTCCAATATCATCCGGTTGTTGAACGACATTGTTTACAATTGTGATTCTCATAACATCCACAGGGAGTGTTACTTGAGCAGGTTCGCGTGTTTCTACGGTCATATATTTCAAACCGGAACAGCTAATTGATAAAATTCCTGTTAAAGTAATTAAAAAGTGAAGAGCAAACTTTTTCATATATTCTGTTGATCAGCTAAGTTTAAAAAGAATGCAACAAATATATCACTTTTAATTAACATAATTACTGTGGTAAAAGTTTTTGAAACTATTTATTGATTGACAAAAAGTCTTTGTTTTATAGTTTGATGTTTATTTATGTGTTTTGGTTTAACTTTAACTGTTTTATATTAAGAAAAGATTCTTATGAAAAGTGTTTTTTGTATATTTGTGCTTTTCTGAAAAACTTATAATAGAAACAAAATTTGAACATGGCATTTAACATTATTGTATTGGCTAAGCAAGTTCCCGACACCCGCAACGTTGGGAAGGATGCTATGAAAGCCGACGGTACAGTGAACAGAGCTGCATTGCCAGCAATTTTTAATCCTGAAGATCTTAATGCACTAGAACAAGCGCTTGAAGTAAAAGATCGTTTCCCTGGATCAAAAATCACTATCCTTACAATGGGACCGGGTCGAGCAGCTGAAATTTTGCGAGAGGGCTTATTTCGCGGAGCTGATGATGGAGTTTTACTAACTGACAGAGCTTTTGCAGGTGCCGACACTTTGGCTACTTCTTATGCGTTATCGATGGCAATCCGCAAAATTGGGGAATTTGATTTTATATTTTCAGGACGACAGGCAATTGACGGTGATACTGCTCAGGTAGGTCCGCAAGTTGCTGAGAAACTTGGGATCCCTCAAATCACTTATGCTGAGCATATTGAAAAGATTGATAAAAACAGCGTGAGAATTAAGCGCAGGCTTGACAATGGTGTAGAGGTCGTAGAAAGTCCTCTGCCTGTTCTTATCACTGTAAATGGTTCCGCACGTTCCTGCAGACCTCGCAATGCTAAGCTTTTGCTTAAATATAAACACGCAAAGACAGTTACAGAGCGACAGGTCGAAAATCTCGATTATATCGATATATATGACAGTCGTCCGTTTCTTAATTTAACCGAATGGAGTGTAGCAGACGTTGCAGCTGATCCCCTTTTGTGTGGACTTTCAGGCTCACCCACAAAAGTGAAAAAGACTGAGAATGTTGTTTTTCAAACTAAAGAAAACAAGCACATATCCGACAGCGATATAGAAATAGATGAACTTATGAAAGAGCTTATAGAAAATCACACTATAGGTTGATCAATCAGTAGTTTTTAATTAGAAAACCAAAAAACAGTAGAAGAAGTAAGAATGGATAACTTATTTGTATATTTAGAAATTGAGGATGGTGTTGTAGCTGAAGTCAGCCAAGAACTGCTAACCAAAGGTAGATCACTTGCAAATCAGCTTGGATGCAAGTTAGAAGCAATTGCGGCAGGAGTCAACCTGGGCAAAGTGGAAGAGCAGGTCTTTCCTTATGGTGTAGACGTACTTCATATTTTCGAGGACAAGCGCCTTTTGCCTTATACAACTTTACCACATACATCAATATTGGTGAAACTTTTTAAAGAAGAAAAACCACAGATTTGTCTGTTGGGTGCCACTATAATAGGTAGAGATTTAGGTCCACGAGTATCATCTTCATTAGGCAGCGGGTTAACTGCCGATTGTACTTCACTTGAAATTGGCAGCCATGAAAACAAGAAAGAGGGTAAAGTGTACGAAAATCTACTTTATCAGATACGTCCGGCATTTGGGGGAAATATTGTAGCAAACATTGTAAACCCCGATCATCGCCCTCAAATGGCAACTGTAAGAGAGGGGGTTATGAAAAAAGAGATTTTCGATCCCTACTACAAAGGTGAAGCTATTGTACATGATGTGAACGACTACGTAAATGAAGAAGATTTTATAGTTTCTATAATCGACCGTCACATCGAAAAGTCTAAAGTTAACATCAAGAACTCGCCTATAATTGTTTCCGGTGGTTATGGAGTTGGATCAAAAGAAAACTTCGAACTCCTTTATAAACTAGCAGATCTCCTCGGCGCTGAAGTAGGTGCCTCTAGAGCTGCAGTAGATGCAGGGTACACTGAACACGAGCGTCAGATAGGTCAGACAGGAGTCACAGTTCGTCCAAAGGTATATATAGCATGCGGTATTTCAGGACAGATACAGCATATTGCCGGAATGCAAGAGAGTTCCATCATTATATCTATAAATAATGATCCTGCTGCACCAATAAATTCCATAGCAGATTATGTTATAACAGGTGAAGTTGAGAATGTTATACCTAAGATGATAAAATATTACAAGAAAAACACTAAGTAAAAAGATAGATATCTTAGCTTAGAATTAAGAAACAGAACATAGAAAAAAATATATGGCAAACTTTTATACTGATACACCGCAATTCCGTCATTATCTTCAACATCCGCTTATGAAGAGAATTGTGGAACTAAAGGAGAGAAATTACACCGAAAGTGAAACTTATGATCATGCTCCAATCGACTTTGAAGACGCTATGGATAGTTATGATAAAGTACTTGAAGTAGTCGGAGAAATATGTGGAGAAGTAATAGATCCCAATGCCGAGGAGGTAGATCATAGCGGTCCAACCGTTTCGAATGGCCGGGTAACTTATGCACCTAATACTCAGGAAAATCTTGATGTACTCAATAAAGCAGAACTTATGGGAATGCGTTTTGGACGTAAATACGGAGGTCTTAATTTCCCAATGGTACCCTACATGATGAGTGCAGATATTGTGAGTCGTGCAGATGCAAGCTTTCAAAATATATGGATGTTGCAGGACTGTGGAGAAACTATTTACGAATTTGGTGATGAAGCTCAAAAGGATAAATACATAACTCGAGTAGTAAAAGGTGAAACAATGTCAATGGACTTAACAGAACCCGATGCCGGGTCTGATTTGCAGGCTGTGATGTTGAAAGCAACTTACAACGAAAAAGAAAATCAGTGGTATTTAAACGGAGTTAAACGATTTATTACTAATGGTGATGCTGACATACACCTTGTGCTTGCCCGTTCTGAAGAAGGTACAAAAGATGCACGTGGATTATCTATGTTTGTATATGATAAAAACAGCGGAGGTGTTAATGTTCGCAGAATAGAAAATAAGATGGGTATCAAAGGTGCACCAACCTGTGAACTTGTATTTAAGAATGCGAAGGCGGAACTTGTTGGCAGCAGAAGATTAGGACTCATCCGTTATGTGATGTCATTAATGAATGGTGCACGTCTAGGAATTATGGCTCAATCAGTTGGTATTTCAGAGGCAGCTACTCGTGAGGCTTACAATTACGCGCTTGAGCGTCGTCAGTTCGGTAAAGCTATCATAAACTTCCCGGCGGTATATGAAATGCTTGCAAATATGCGTGCTAAGACAGATGCTTCACGTACATTACTATACGAAACAAGTCGTTTTGTAGATATGTATAAAACGCTTGAGGATATTAGCAAAGAACGTAAGCTAACTCCGGAAGAAAGGACTGAATTGAAATACTATTCTCGTCTCGCAGATGCATTTACCCCGCTAGGTAAAGGAATGAGCAGTGAGTATGCTAATCAGAATGCTTATGATGCAATTCAGATTCATGGCGGGTCAGGATATATGAAAGATTATAAGTGCGAAAGACTTTATCGTGATGCACGTATAACCAACATTTATGAAGGAACAACTCAACTTCAGGTTATTGCTGCTATTCGTCATGTCACAACAGGCACCTATCTGCAACGTATAAAAGAATATGAAGCTCTACATGTAGTTCCTGAGCTTGAACCGCTGAAGCGAACTCTATCAGAAATGACACAGATGTACGAGCAGTTAGTTGCCATAGTTACTTCACCCAAAGATGAAGAGTATTTAGATTTTCATGCACGCAGACTTGTAGACAGTGCTGCACATATTGTATCAGGACATCTTCTGCTACAGGATGCAAACAAAAACCAGGAACTTTTCCGTCGCAGTGCAGAGGTTTACATTCATTACGGACAAATTGAGATAATCAAAAACTACAATTTTGTAACTGAATCCAGAATAGAGGATATGGCTTATTACAAACCTGCTGATATAGCTGAAGTAAAATAAATTGAATCAAAGATACTTTTAAAGGGGGCAACTATACAATTGCTCCCTTATTTTTATAATCCTTTTTTACAAATAATTCTTTCATTTTTTGGCATTTGTGTATATTTTGTTTTTCTTTGTTACAGACAAATAATAAACGCTAAAAACAGTTGCCTATAAGTCCTCTTTACTCATTTAAATTTACATAACAATTTAATAAGTAAAGCATGGATATTTTATTTACAATGTCCGATGAGGAATTAGTTGTTTCTTATGCGAAGGGCAATGATTCAGCGTTTAACACCCTCCTTGACAGACATAAACAATCAGTTTATAATTATATTCTTTACACAATCAGAGATAATGGTTTAGCAGAAGATATTTTTCAGGATACCTTCATTAAAGCTATTGTTACAATTAAACAAGGAAAATATATTGAATCAGGTAAATTCAAAGCATGGGTAATGCGAATTGCTCACAACCTGATTATCGATCATTTCCGTCAAAAAAAGAACGAGAATATTATCTCAAACGATGAGTATGAAGCTGACCTTTTTAATAATCCTTCTTTATGCGAGGACACTATTGAAACACAAATGATAAAAACACAAGTTTTAGATGATGTTAAAAGACTCATCTGCTTTCTACCTGAATCACAGCGTGAAGTATTAGAAATGCGTTACTATAAGGATCTAAGCTTTAAGGAGATTGCAGAAATTACCGGAGTCAGCATAAATACAGCACTTGGTAGGATGAGATATGCAATTTTAAATATACGTAAAATGGCAACTGACAATCAGCTGATACTGACGCTAAATTAAATAAAAAAAGCCCCGTTCTATAGGGGCTTTTAGTTATAGGGTAGGAGTTCTCATCGTTATGCACATTTCAGCGCAAATGATGAAGATGTATTCAATACTTTAGTAGTCATTTCAAAAAACATTGAGATAGAAAATTGAACTTTGAGGTTCATTTCTTCCCTATGAGCGAATACTTCAGAATGCGGATACTTCAAATAACTTCTTGATCAATGTTTTAAATTGATTAAATAGTCCTGAGAAGTCTTATATATCATTCGGCTCGATAACATTGAATCGTTTGATACTAATTTTTCCGAATTGTGAAGCAGAATAAATAATACGAATGTAATATTGTACTCAGCTTTTGAATTTCTTACCGTCGTTTTTAACCACTAATGGTAGTAAGCGATGTAGTAAAAAAATCAATCTTTCGAATTACTAAAAAAGAATTTACAATCAGCTGCTTCTGTTTATTGATGTAAAACAAAACTTTTTAAATCTTATAGTGAATCTTAAACTGAAAACAACTGCAGTTACAAATTCTCAATTGCTAAAGATTTTTCATTCAGTTCATCTAAATTAAACAATTAAATTTTATTTGTCATAAACATTGGAGGTTGAACAAGCATTTTCATTCACCTCTAGAATAAAAATCTTATTATCATGTGCAAAATGTCAAAGAACTCCTATTTCTTCTAATTATAAAACGATCTGTCTATCGTTTTTGTTCATTGCAAATATAAAGTTTATATCAAAAAATATGCAAATATTTTTACATGTATTTATAAACAACTTACGAACAGGTTTTCGACAACATATCAACAAGTTACCAACATTCCCCTTAAATCCTTATTACAAGCTATATTCTATTGAGATTTTAATCTATTTATTTGATTAAAATTCTTATCTGTTCCTAAACTTATAGTTTTTATCCTTAATTGGGAAATTATTGTTCAGCCAGCGATGAAGTAAATTGTAAACCAATAATTGAAATAATGAGTGTGCTAAGAAAAAATATTCTCCAGAAGGTAACTGGTTCTTTAAAAAATAAAATTCCAAGAACTACTGTTCCAACAGCTCCAATTCCTGCCCAGACCGCATAGGCGGTACCAGTAGAAATTGGATGGGGACCACCCATTGATTTGTAAAGTAAGAACATACTTAACCCAACACAAACCATAAAGGAAACAAACCACCATAGCATTTCTTTTCCGGTGGTTTGCTGCATTTTTCCAAGACTCATGGCAAACAAGGATTCAAATATTCCTCCAATAATTAAAACTACCCAATTGATATTCATGTCACTAAATATTTACTCTATGTGTTTTAAATTAAATGTTGTTAGAAAAAAATTTAATTGTGATAAAATGATAAATCATTCTACCACAATTAACTTAGTTTATATCTAATATTGACAAGTCAAAAATAGTGTATGTTTTCCAACTTATAAAACATTAAAAACTAAGATGGGGGATTTCCATGTTTTTTAGGAGGATTACTTTCGGTCTTGTTTGCAGTCATCTCTAACCCCTGAATTAGCTTTAATCTAGTGTCTTCAGGTAGTATGATTTCATCGATATAACCTTTTTCAGCAGCCCTGTAGGGGTTTGAGAACAGTTCACTATATTCATTTATTGCATTCTGTCGCTCATCACCCACAGAAGACCGGTAAAGAATGTTTACTGCACCTTCTGCACCCATAACTGCTATCTCTGCATTGGGGTAGGCAAGATTCAAATCAGCACCTGATTCTTTTGATGACATCACAACATAAGCACCACCGTAAGCTTTACGTGTTATAAGCGTTATCTTTGGAACAGTTGCCTCAACATACGCATACATGATTTTGGCGCCATGTCGAATTATGCCGTTGTGTTCCTGATCCCTTCCCGGTAAAAATCCGGGTACATCAACAAAAGTAATTATTGGAATATCAAAACAATCACAAAAACGAATAAATCTAGCCGCCTTATCAGAGGCATCAATATCAAGAACGCCCGCCAGATAAGCTGGTTGATTAGCAACAATGCCAACAGGTTTTCCTCCCATTCTTGCGTAGCCAATCACAACATTCTGTGCATATTGCGGCATTATTTCAAAGAAATAGTTCTCGTCAACCACTTCTTCGATCAATTTTTTCATATCATAAGGAATATTGGAATCTTGCGGAATAAGCTTTTGTATATTCTGTGTCTTACGATTAACAGTGTCTTTTGTAGTTGTCAGAGGAGGATCTTCCATGTTGTTTGAAGGAAGAAAACTGATTAACTCCCTGATCATCATAAGTGTTTCTTCTTCATCATTACCAACAAAATGAGCAACACCACTCTTGGAAGAATGGACAGAAGCGCCACCAAGCTCTTCTTTAGTTAACTCTTCGTGAGTAACTGTTTTTACAACATCAGGACCGGTAACAAACATATAACTTTCGTCTCTAACCATAAAGATGAAGTCGGTAAGAGCAGGTGAATAACAAGCACCACCTGCGCATGGTCCCAGTATCGCTGAAATCTGAGGTATTACACCTGATGACTTCACATTATTATTAAATATTTCGGAGTATCCGCTAAGTGCCATTACTCCTTCTTGAATTCTGGCACCACCGGAGTCATTCAACGCAATGATCGGAGCACCGTTTTTGAGTGCCAACTTCTGAATTTTTACAATTTTATTAGCATTAGTGCGCGAAAGAGATCCACCGTAAACAGTAAAATCGTAAGCATAAACGTAAACAAGTCGTCCTTCAATTTTTCCATAACCGGTTACAACACCGTCGCCAAGGATCCGATTTTCCTGCATATTGTAGTTGTGTGTGTCATGCAGTACGAACTTATCTGTCTCAACAAATGTGTCATCATCCAAGAGCATTTTGATTCTCTCTCTTGCCGTTTGTTTACCGGCTTTTTTCTGTTTAGCTATAGCCTTTTCGCCACCTCCCAATTCAGCAGCTCTGTCTTTCTCTTTAAAGCTTTTATATATTTCGTCTAAAGTCATTATAACTCTTATTAATTGGTTTTAAAAGTAATGAGCAACTGATCACGGAGAACTGAATCTCCCTCTTCAATATGGATCTTTTCCACAATTGCATCCTGAGCGGCGCTATATGTGCTCTGCATCTTCATTGCCTCTACAACTATCAGTGGATCACCCTGTTTGACTTCCATATCCTCAGTTACCAATATTTTAATTACTTTGCCGGGCATAGGTGAAATTATTGTTTCCTGAATTTCATCAACAGATGACTGTCGACCTCTAAGGTATTTTTTCTGTGGATTAGAAAGTTCAATATCAAAATGACGGAAATTAGTCGTAATTGAATATTTACCTTCTGAATGCCTCACAGATTCAGCGTTATAAGAACGTCCTTCATAAATAATAGAACAAAAACCGCTCTCTGACATCACCACATCAATATCATATATTTTTCCATCCACAGAAATCTCAACTTTGTTTCCATCTTTCGATATCATCTCAACATCTCGAATTCTGTTGTCTATCTTTGCTCTCATATTCTTAAAACTCCTTTTTGTTTACCAAATGCACGCCATCTGTTTATGGGTTGATTGTCTGCTATCGTAGATTGAGAATCATTACTATTTACAACATAGTCAATATAGGCTGCAATGATTGCAATATCTTCAATTTCATCCTCTAGTTCATTACCTTTTTGTAGTTTATTTGCGTTGTCATCAATGAAATGAGTGGTATAATTGCCTTGAACAAATTCACGGTTGTCCATAATACGCCGGAGATAATCTATATTTGTTTTCACTCCTGTAATCTTATATTCGTACAAAACCCTGCGCATACGTTCCAATGCTACGTCACGATTTGTTGCCCATACGATAAGCTTACTTATCATTGAATCATAATAGATAGATATCTCATAACCGGTATAGATATGTGTGTCAATACGTACACCTAAACCTTTGGGTGTCTGAATTGAATGAATAACTCCGGGCGCAGGTGCAAAATTGTTTTCTGTATCCTCTGCATAAATCCTGCACTCAATTGCATGACCGCGCTGATGCAGCTGACTCTGTCTGAAGCTTAGTTTCCTTCCGTTAGCAATATTTATCTGCTCTTTTACGATATCAACACCAAGTACTTCCTCCGTTATAGGATGTTCAACCTGTAACCGGGTATTCATCTCGAGAAAATAAAAGTTCATATCATTATCTACAAGAAACTCAATAGTTCCTGCACCAACATAATTGATCGATTTAGCTGCTTTTACAGCAATGGCTCCCATTGCAAGACGAGTTTTATTATCGATAAAAGGAGAAGGACTCTCCTCGATAATCTTCTGATGACGACGCTGTACAGAGCATTCACGGTCAAACAGATGCACAACATTGCCATGAGTATCACCCAAAAACTGTATCTCTACATGGTGTGGGGATTCTATATATTTCTCAATATAAACCGAATCGTTACCAAATGATGCCATAGCTTCAGATTTAGCAGCATCATAAGCCTCTTGCAAATGCTTCTCTTCGTAAACAAGTCGCATTCCTTTACCACCTCCGCCTGCAGTTGCTTTAATTATAACCGGCAGTCCAATTTTGCGGCACACCTTAAACAGGTCTTTCGGTTTCAGGTCTTCCGACGTGCCTGGCACTACTGGTACTTTTGCCTCAATCATTTTCTTGCGGGCGGAGATCTTATCACCCATTGCCTCTATACTTTCAGCAGAGGGCCCTATAAAAATAATGCCCTCCTCTTTACAGCGGCGGGCAAATGTGGCATTCTCACTAAGAAATCCATAACCCGGATGAATAGCATCAACCTTAAACGTCTTTGCAGCATCAATGATTTTATCAACATTCAGATAGCTGTCACTTGCAGATGCCAATCCTATTTTTACGGCTTCATCAGCGTATGTAACATGCCTTGAAGTCCTGTCAACTTCTGAATAAACGGCAACAGTCTGTATGCCCATCTCTTTGCAAGTTCGCATAACACGTACGGCAATTTCACCGCGGTTTGCGACAAGTATTTTCTGTATCATCTAAATATTTATACTCCTTAATGATTTTTAAAACGGATATATAAACAACAAATATTTATACTATTTGTTTTATTGTGATACAGTTTTAGTGCTATTCTTTCCAGCTGTAGTGTACTATACTTCCACGCTCAGAGTCGTTTTCGATGCGAAGATGAACCTCTATTTCCTGCTGCATTTCTTCCACATGAGATATTACACCAACAATACGATTCTCTTTACGTAATGTTTTAAGGGTGTCAAAAACAACGCTCAGCGACTCCTTATCAAGTGAACCGAAACCTTCATCTAAAAAGAAGAAGTTTTGATTTGATTGTGTGATTTTCTGTATATTATCAGCAAGTGCAAGTGCCAGAGATAAAGAAGCTTGGAAAGTCTGTCCTCCTGAAAGTGTTTTTACGCTTCTCTCTTTTCCGCCATTCATAAAGTCGCGTATTTGGAAGTTATTATCGGGAGTGATCTCCAGACTCAAATTTTGTCTGGTCAACTGAAAGAATCTGTCGTTGGCTGCATTACACAGGTTTTGTAAATATACAGATGAGATATAGTTCACAAAACCACTGGCCTTAAACAGACTTTTCATAGTCTTCAGATTCTCTGCTCTCATTTCAACCTCTTTAAGTTCTTTACGTAAAGCAGCCTGAGTCTCCAGATTTTTCTGCAAAACTCTCAAATTCAATGTTATCTCAACCTGCTCTTTGTTTAGTGTAGCAAGTTGTTCGCTGAACAGCTTAATTTCACTGATTAGTTTATCATGACCTTCTTTATCGTAGTTACGCTCACCAACCTGATTCTGAAGTTGTTCATAAGCAGACCTGCATTTCAGCAGATTGTTGTTGAACTCCTCAACTCTTTTTTTCTCCTGCTGAATGTTGATCGAATCAGATAGAATTGATTTTACCTCATCAATAGATTTAAAGTCTGATTTTGCCAACTCTGATTCAATATTTCTTTCAAGATGTTTTATCGCAGACTGTTCTTTGTCCAGTTCAGAAATATTAGTTTCAATTCTACCTTTTAATATGTCCCTAAGCTTTTTCTCTTCTTGAAGTTGTTTATTGTAACGTACAAAAGAATTTTCAATACGCTCATATTCATTAATTAACCCGGTTCTTTCATCATTAATAACACTCTCAGTGTTCACTTTATAGTCATCGTAATTGATTATTCTCAATTGCTGTATCAAAGTGTTCAGTTCTGTTTTATTGATTGTAAGTGAGTTTTTAAGCCCTTCAAGCTTTATTCTGGCAAGCTCAAGAGTCTTCTCCTGTTTGTTTAGTTCTTTTACTGCCTCCTGTAATTCCAACTCATAAGATTTAATTTGCGCCTGTATATGCTCCACCTCACTAAAAGCAGAATCAAGCTCTTCCACTTGCTTAAACTTATCCCAGGTAAAAAGTTTCAAATGATCAGATAAATTATTGAGAAGCGAATCTTTAGATTTACTAAGTTCTCCAAGATTATTAACCGTTTCTTTGTGACTAACTTCAATCAGACTGATCTGCCTGCTGATTGAAGAAATTGCCTGTAAATCTTTTTCTAACGCAAACTTTTCTTTTTTAATACCCTCCAAAAGTTCTTTTATATCCTCACTCTTAAAAATTTGGGGATGATGTAAAGATCCGCAGAGAGGGCAGGGCATATTCTCCTCCAGATTTTCTGCATAAGCTTCCAATCGCGCCTTAACTAAAATGTGGCTCTCATGCTCAATCAGCCCATTCTGTCTTTTTTTAATGTCAGCAGCAGATATCTCAAGAAGTTGATTACACTCACTAAAGCTCATTTCCGGTTTAATTGCACCATTCAGTATTGGCTCTTTAACAAGAATGTCTTTTTGACTGATTAGCTCATTTGCCTTCCTTTTATACTTTTCTGAATCTCTGTCGATTTCCGATATCTGCCGTTCAATTGTATTCTTTTCATTGTACCAGCTCCGGATTTTATTTAACAGAGTGACATCGGGCATATTTTTTCTTAACTCGCTCAGACTACTCTCAATCTTTTCCCTTTCTTTTTTTAAATCTGCAACAATCAGGTTAGTATTATTCCAGTACTCAGTTCCCTTTTCAACTCTTGATGTATTTTCAACAACAGCGTCGTCAAGTTTTTTTACTTTTAATACTGTGTTCAGTTCATCAGCTTTTCTTTTTAATTCCTCACGCTTGTCATATTGTGGTTTAAGCTCTTCTAAATCTTTTTCCAGCTTATCTATAATTTCGTTATGAGAATTAAGATTTTTATTATCCGATTCAATCTGATTACTGCGAAGCTGAACCCTGTTCCTCTGTTCTTTTAATGAGTCGAGCAGATGCTTAAAACTCAATACGCACAGTTCATACCTCTCAATATTTTTTTTCAGCTGAATAAATTCAGGTGCTTTCCGAACCAAACCATTCAGTATTGTCTCAGCTTCGTCTCTCTTAATAATCAGATCCTTAAAACTTCTTAGCTTTTCCTCTTCCATTTGAAGTCCTGTTATTTTTATGTTTAGCTCTTTAATACTTTTATCAAGATCTGAAAGTTGTAGGCTGTAAATGTTAATCTGCTCAGGATCAAGTAAACCCAGTTGCTGAAGCTGGCCATTTATATTGTTTTTCTTATCATTGTTTTTGTTGTCAAGAGAAACCACCTTGTAATAAAACTCAAACTTCTGAAGGTTGAACAGCTCCTTCATCATTGTAGTTCTGTCTTTGTTTCCCAGTTGAAGAAATTCCTGGAACTGACCCTGAGGTATTATTATTGTACGTTTAAAATTGACAAAATTCAGCCCTATCGCATTTTCCAGCTCACCTACTTCAATTGGAATCCATTGATTATCTACTTTCCTGTAGGCAGTATGTTCCAGTGTTTTTACTTCCTCAAAACGTTTACTGTTTCGTTTGCCCCTTACCATTGCCCGGTAAGCAGTCTGATCTTTCCCTGTTTCAAAAATAAAATCGATGAATAACTCGTTGGATTTAAGGTTCATCATGTTATAATAACGATTGTCCCCCGAAATATTCAGCTTATCGGTCTTACCATAAATGGCATAAGTTATTGCTTCCAGAATAGATGATTTACCGCTTCCAACCGAACCAAATATGCCAAACAGCCCCGCATCAGTAAGTTTCCTGAAATCTATTGTCTGTCTTTTCTGATATGAGTATAATCCTTCAATTGTCAGTTCTATAGGTATCATTCTTCATCCTCCTCTGCAAGAATCTCTCTGAAAATATTCATTATATCATCACTCGGTTCCTGTCCATTTTCGTGAGTAAAATAATCACTGAATAGTGACTCCATACTTCTGTTAAGATCTATCTGTTTCTGTCTGTTTTCAACCCTCAGATCATGATTAATAACCTCCGGTATGATTGTTACAATACCATGATGAGCACTATTCAGCTTTCTTCTTTCCAGAGGAGTTATAAAAGTATTCGTTACTAATGTCAGTTCCACCAATGCCTCTTGATTTTCAGTAAGCCATTCTACAGCCTCTTCAATACCATTGGCACGTTTTCTCAAAAGTGGTCTCACATTATGCAATTCAACCTTCTTTACATCAGCTTTTTCTCCCGGTTCCACATCTACAAGTAATACATACTTTTTCTGATTTGCTTCTGAAAAGCTATAAGAAATAGGACTACCGCTATAATAAACAGGCGATATTGAATCATTCACTTCTTGCATTCTGTGAAGGTGTCCCAGTGCAGTGTATTGAATCTGTGCAGGAATATTTTCTGTAAAGATTGCCTGAGCTCCACCCACATGCAGAATAGGTTTTTCATCCTCAGGTTCCTCAGGCACAGGCCCGTCTTTTTTAATCATAAAAAGATGAGAGACAAGAATATTAACGCCCCTGTTGTCACAATATCTATCAGCCAGGTTTTGCCAATGATTTTGCAGCACTTTCCGAAGTTCAGAATCACTATCCTCCGCATCAAGAAACTGTTTCAGTCTGAATTCATTAGCATAAGGAGTAAGAATAATCCTAGCAGGAAAATCCTTCACGGGAAGCATCAATTCTATAAAACCCTCCTCAGACTGTGTTACCTTTAAACCCGTTTCCAGTTCAAAAATCGGAACCAAAGTATTCGGATAACCGGCAAAGATGATTCCACATTCCCGTGCAAGCGGATCGGGAGCCTCCATTCTGTCAGGTGAGTCGTGATTACCTGCAATTGCTATAACCGGTCGAAGCCCCCCATTCGTAAGCTTTTTCAAAGTTTTGTATAACAGGTCAACCGCCTCTGTCGGAGGATTGAAAGTGTCATAAATATCACCTGAAACAAGTACAATATCAGCCTGTTCGCGATCAGCTATTTCACAAATTTCATTCATTACAACCTGTTGTTCTTCAAGACGCGAAAAATCTTCCAGTCGTTTACCCAAATGCCAGTCTCCCGTGTGTAGAATCCTCATAGTTTAATGTTCTTAACGCAAATATTATGAAAGCAGTCAAGAAAATTGAGCATGCTTGCATAATCCAGGGCGCATACAATGTTGTACAAATATAACATTAACCAATGATTTAACTGGTTTCTTAATACATCAAAAAGAATAAACAAATACTTTGCCCATAGATCACTTATAGGTCACTTATATATAGCTTATCTGTATATAAGCTATGTATAAGCGATCTTTGGTTAAAGTAGTACCGGATTTACTTTGATATGATACCAAAAATCATTAATATTGTAAAGATTAAATACTTAAATTATATGGCACGAATAAAAATTACAGGGATAATATCGGGAAAGGTTGGACCTGTAAGCATCTATGAAACAAAATTTGGTACTCAGGTAGTTAGGTCAATTACTAAAGCACGCGATCCCAAAACGCCAAAACAACTGGCACACAGAATGAAATTTTCATTGGTAAACAAAGGTCTGTCACCCCTTAACGAAGCTATAAAAATCGGTTTTAGAGGAGATAGCAGGACCTATAGAAAACAGATCAGCAGGGCTTATCATAAAGCAATAGAAGGTAAGTACCCGAATTTTACCTTAGATTACAGTAAGATAAAAATTGCAGAAGGAGATGTTCAGTTGCCGGCAGATATTGCTGTTAGAATTCATGAGAATTCACGGCTGGTGAGATTCACCTGGAATCCCGAAATCAGTTCTGATTCAAAGTACGCTAATGGTAAAGACAAAATCAAAATCATCTGTTTAAATGAAGAATTAAAAGAGACAACAAAACTCAACAGTGTTGTGCGGCGCTCAGCAGGTGAGGCAGCAGTTGAACTTCCTAAAGGATGGGTTCCTGCAGACACTCATTTCTGGATTTATCTTGAATCAAACAATTCAGAGATGAATTCGGATAGTGTGTACGTGAAATAAATATTCTACTCGAACATTATCGATTTTGAGGGAGTAATTCTGGCTACTAGATAAGACGGGCCAATCATCATTAGCAAGGATACTAAAAGTGTGCCTGCATTAAGAAGTAAAATGTACAACAGATTTAAGTCTACAGGTACAGCAGAGAGATAATAGGTTGATGGGTCTAGTATTAATATCTTGAATTGATCCTGTATAAAGCAGAATACCAATGCAATTACATTTCCCCAAAGCATACCTCTTCCAATAAGAAATGCTGATAGATAAAGAAATACTTTGCGTATACTGAAATCTCTGGCACCCATTGATTTCAGTATGCCGATCATATTGGTTCTTTCCAGAATAATAATGAGAAGACCGGATATCATTGTGAATCCTGATACTATTAGCATTAAAATAATTATTACCCACACGTTCATATTCAATAGTTCGAGCCAGTTGAAAATCATTGGGTTGATATCTTTAATAGATCTGGTATATAGCGAATTACCCAATCGGTCTTTATATGATGCCATATCAAAAAAGAGATCCTGAGTAATTAAATCCAGATTGTCGTAATCATTAACCAGCACCTCAATGCCGCTTGCCATATCGTCATCCCACTCGTTAAGATTACCAAGAATATCCTTTTCTGTTAGAATAAACAGTTGATCGTAATCTTCAAAGTTGGTCTCATATATACCTGTAATATCGAAACGGCGGGCACGAACAGGTTCCTGAACAAAGTAACAGGTAAATTTATCTCCCGTTTTTAACTGAAGCTTATCAGCAATATTTTTTGATATAATTGCCTGGTTGGCTGATGTTGTATCATCTGCATTGATGACATCCCCTTCAAGAAGGTTAGTTTTGAAGAAGTCCCATTTATAACTTTCAGAAACTCCTTTTAATACAACACCCATAAAATCCTCATCGGTTTTTATAATTCCGGGCTTAGTTATAAATTCCTGGATGTGACTGATCTCGGGATTTGAGTTAAGTTTATTAATAAGTGAATCGGATATTGAAATAGGAGTGTGTTCGTAAGATACATTACTTTCAAAAGCAGTTATTTGAATGTGGGAACCAAAACCGATAACTTTTGCCCGGATCTCTTTTTTGAAGCCAACAATTATGCATACAGCCACAATCATTACGGCAAGTCCGAGTGCAATACCCGCAATTGCAATCTTTATTGCGGGAGATGATACCTGTTTGTCGTTTTTCTTTTCTCCCTTATAAATTCTTCTTGCTATGAAAAGTTCCGAGTTCATGTTTACATTTCTCGCACTCTCTTAAACTCTCCCAGAGCCTTCTCTAGTACCGTTAGTGCTTTATCAAGATCTTCAATATTAAGTACATAAGCAATTCTGACTTCATTTGTTCCCAACCCCGGTGTTACATAGAAACCTGTAGCAGGAGCCATAAAGATAGTCTGCCCTTCGTAGCGGAAGTCCGACAGACACCATGCGCAAAACTTATCAGCATCATCAATAGGGAGCCTTGCCAGAGTGTAAAAAGCACCTTGAGGCATAGGTGAATAGACACCCGGGATTTTGTTAAGTCGGTCGATAAGGAAATCGCGTCGACTTTTATATTCTTCAAAATTGCGTTGCATATAACTGCTGTCTTCGCTGAGAGAAGCATTTGCTGCAATCTGACCAATTAGTGGCGGACTGAGTCGGGCCTGGCAAAACTTCATTACTGTATCGTGAACCTTCTTGTTTTTAGTGATCAATGCACCAATTCTGATTCCACATTCACTGTATCGTTTTGAAACTGAGTCGATAAGAACTACATTCTCTTCCACATCTTCCAGATGACATGCTGATACGTAAGGGGTATCATTATAGATGAACTCCCTGTAAACCTCATCAGAAAACAAATATAAATTATATTTCTTAACGAGCAGTCTTATCTTTTCCATTTCCTGTGGAGTATAAACATAACCGGTAGGGTTATTTGGATTACAGATAAGTATGCCTTTTGTACGTTCATTGATAAGTTTTTCGAACTCCTCAATAGCAGGAAGTGCGAAATTTGATTCCATATTGGAAGGGATGGTCCTAATGACTGCTCCCGCAGAAATTGCAAAAGCCATATAATTGGCATAAGCCGGTTCTGGTACAATAATTTCGTCTCCCGGATTAAGGCATGCCATAAACGCGTATAAAACGGCTTCAGAACCACCCGCAGTTATAATGATTTCGTTCGCTTTTAAGTTGATATCGAACTTTTTGTAATACTCAACCAGATTTTCTCTGTAGAACAGGTATCCGTCGCTTGGACTGTATTCCAGTGTAGTGCGATCAATAGAACGGATTGCTTGCAGTGCTGTTACAGGAGAAGGCAAATCGGGCTGTCCGATATTCAGATGATACACCTTTACTCCTTCAGCTTTTGCTGCATCCGAGAGTGGCGCTAATTTTCGTATAGGTGAGGCGGGCATTTGATAGCCACGCGTTGAAATGTCTGGCATAATGTAATAAATAAGGCGCAAAGTTAATAAAAAAGTTTTCCTTTTGTAGCTTTTCGAATGATTAACACAAATTGAAACAGATTGGGAATTTGTGTAATGTATTATGCTTACTTTTGCAGTTCAATTTAAATTGTTTTGTATCAAATTCCTGAAACAAAAAGCAGTCAAGTTTAGAATATGAAGAGATATACAGTTTTATTTTTTGTGGTTATATCAGTAGTTCTACTGAGTTCATGTTTTCAGCAATATAATGAAGATGAGTCATTTAGGCTAGGGTGGTCACTAACTCGGGAGGATAATTTTAATAAAATGCCTGAAGAGGCAAAATGGACTAAAACTCTTAGAAGTAAACCTCACATGTACAGGTATATGAGTGACAGTGAGCTAGTTTATGAAATAAATGAAGGTAATATTGTACTAAAAGGAATAGTAGATCCTGAGGGCAATCCAAAACTACCATTCTTAACAGGGGGAATCAATACAAAGGCTTTTAAGGCAGGCGAAACTACAAGAATAGAAGTGAGAGCTCGTATAAATCCAACCTCAGGAGTTACACCTTATATTGCATTAGTACCAAATAACACTAATGATAATATTGTTATAGATATTATTGAGCAATATGGTGCTGATAAATTCATTTATCAATCGGTAACTTCTGAATATACTACTACAGAGGGCATGCCTGACAACCCGCCATCGAGTGCGTTGGTTAGTGTTAATCCAAGTGAATATCATATTTATGGTGTAGAGAAATACCCCGATAGTCTGGTGTTTTATGTTGACGGCAGCCGTACAAAAAAATACCCCCGTATACCTACAGATATACCGGGGCAATTTCCTTATAATGATTTGGATTTCGACCTGTTTATGGGACTTCGTCTGAACAAGGATACTGATCCGGAAGTTTTACCGGTAGATTTTTATATTGACTGGGTTCGATTTTACGAACCTGCTGCAGACAAGTAATTTCGGATTAATAAAACTAATTTATAATGGGAAAGAGTGAGAAAATAGACGCTCTTCAGCCAGTTTTTGATATTTTGTACCTTCTCGCCCCCAATTGGCATAAGGATTAATGCTTATACCTCCGCGAGGTGTAAATATTCCTGTGACTTCTATGTATTTGGGATCCATTAGCTTAATAAGATCCTTCATAATTATATTAACACAGTCTTCGTGAAATGCTCCATGATTTCTGAAGCTAAAGAGATATAATTTCAGACTTTTGCTTTCTACCATCCTGATATCAGGTATGTAATCTATGCGTATGGTGGCAAAATCAGGCTGACCGGTGATTGGACAGAGACTAGTGAATTCCGGGCAATCGAAAGTCACCCAGTAATCATTTCCCTGATGTTTATTTTCAAATGCTTCCAGCATTTCAGGGGCATAATTATCTTTATATTCAGTTTTGCCACCCAGATGGCTTAATCCTTTTATTTCCATAATTTATTGTTAAGTTGATTTGTTATTTAACGCTCATCAAGATATTCCTTAAGTCCTTTGTTGCGCAGTACACATGAAGGGCAATGGCCACATCCCTCTGCCAGTATGCCGTTGTAGCAGGTGAGAGTTTCGTTTTTTACAATCTCAAATACACCAATCTCATCAGCCAGTTGCCATACCTCTTTTTTATTTCGCCACATAAGTGGGGTGTGTATGACAAACTGTTTATCCATAGCAAGATTAAGAGTAGCATTAGCCGAACGTATAAATGTGTCCCTACAATCAGGGTAGCCACTGTAATCAGCCTCTGATACACCTGTAACAATATGACGTATATCTTGTGAATAAGCTATTGTTGCAGCATAAGTAAGAAATAGTAAATTCCTGCCGGGCACAAAAGTATTAGGATATGAGTCTGCCGGTTTTTCACTATCCATAATCATAGAGAGAGTAGTTAAAGAGTTTGGTGCTAAGTGTGAAATTACACCTGTATCAAGTACCCGAAAAGATGTATTTGACATTTTAGCAATTCTTTCAGCATTTTCTACCTCTTGAGAGTGTCTCTGTCCGTAAGAGAAACAGAGTGCGTGCACATTTCTGAAATACTGTTTAGCCCAATAGAGGCATGTGGTAGAGTCTTGACCCCCAGAAAATAGTACTAGTGCATCTTCTTTTGAATAATCCTTCATTAAACTTTGTTTTTATGTGGTTTCCTAAGCTACACAGAAAGCAATTGGCTTTCGTGTACAAAAATACAATTTTTCCAGCATATTTTCTAAGATTATTCGATGTAAGACTTTAGTGGTATTAACATTCTAAGCAGAATAAGGTGTTTTTTGAAAATATTCCAATTATTTTCATGAGTAAATAAAAGTAATTAAATACAAGTTAAAATATTAAATAAGAGTGTATTGAGTTTTGTACGAGGAGTATTTTTCATAATTGAAATATTGATTTAACAAAACTTGTTGAACTTGTTTTTTAAACCAGTGTTATATTTTTAGATACGAAAAATATGTATAAATTAAGCCGTCCAAATTTCACAATTCGAACGGCTCCACAATTAAGGTGTCATATAAAAATGACAGTGATACAAAAATAAACATTTTTTGTATATAGATTATTTTTTATCATATATTATTATTATTTAATTGCTAATAAATATTAAAAACAATATAGATAAATCTATTAGACTTATCCTTGAATAAAATAACGGGGAAACTTAACAAATATGTAACATTTTTGTAATAGGAATTTAACTTACAAATTGTACTTTTGTGGACAAGCTTTGAAACATGATATTTTAGGTTTATTATTAATGAGGAGATTATTTCTGTTTTTACTCTTCCCGTTATTGTTACAGTCATGCAATAATAACTCAGGCACTACAGGGGGAAGTAGTTCACAAAGTACCATATCCGGCGCCGGTGCAACATTTCCCTATCCATATTATAATATAGTTTTTAGAGACTTTATGCGGTATAATGAAGATAAAACCGTTAATTATGGAGCAATTGGAAGTGGGGGTGGTATAAGAAGTTTACGTGATCATTCAGTGGATTTTGGTGCCAGCGATGCTTTTCTTAATGAAAAAGAAATTGAGTCGATGAATGGTGAGGTAATTCATATTGCAACTTGCATGGGCGGAGTTGTTATGGCTTATACACTTGAGGGTGTAGATAGTTTAAGACTGACCGGTCAGCTTATTTCGGATATATATCTTGGTAAAATTGAGAAATGGAACGATCAGCGTATTGTTGCTGAAAATCCTGATATAAAACTTCCAGATCTTGATATAACACCTGTTTACAGGTCTGATGGAAGCGGGACTACATTTAACTTTTCAGAATACCTGTCAGTCGTGAGCCAGGAGTGGAACCGTATAATGGGAAAAGGTAAATCACTTAAGTGGCCGGCAGGTATAGCTGCAAAAGGTAATCCCGGAGTAGCAGGAATAGTACAACAAACTGAGGGTGCAATAGGGTATATTGGTTCGGAGTATGCACTTACTCTAAGATTGCCTACAGCAAAATTGAAAAATAGAGCAGGGAATTACGTGGATGCTACATTGGAAACGATTTCTGCTGCTGCAAATGTTACACTACCAGATGATATGAGAGCAACTATAACTGATTCAGATGACCCAAACGCATATCCAATAAGTCTTTTTACCTGGATTCTGGTATACAAGGATCAGGCCTATGACAACCGTACCCTTGAAGAGGCTCAGGATATTGTGGAGTTATTAGAGTACGTAATCAGTCCTGAAGGACAAAAAGTAGCAGCTCAAATAAACTATGCTCCTTTATCTGAGCAGGCACTTGAAATAAACAGCAGACTAATAAAACAGATAAATTATGGAGGATTATCGATTACTCCACAAAATTGACAGAACAATAAAGTGAAATGAAAGACAAAATATTCCGCTTTTTACTATTTTTTGCAGCACTTATTATACTGCTTTTGACTGCAGGTATAATTTTTGCACTGGTAAGCAGGTCAACTGAAGCATTTCAGGAATATGGTATCTGGGGTTTTATTGCTAATCCGGAGTGGGATCCGAGACCTGCAACTGAAGAGTATGGTGCTTTATCATTTATAGTCGGGACATTATATACTGCATTTTTTGCTCTGTTTCTATGTGTTCCCTTCTCTTTGTCTGTAGCGCTTTTTAATGGTGAATACTTCAAAGGTAAGAGAATTTCATCTTTTGTGAGATCAATAGTAGATTTATTGGCAGGTATACCATCAATAGTTTACGGACTATGGGGATTTTATGCTGTACGTCCATTAATAATTGATTTGGGAATAAATGCACAGGGATTTGGTATTTTCCTGTCTTCTATAGTTTTAGCTATAATGATTATTCCTTACGCATCATCACTTAGTACTGAGTTTATTTCTATGGTTCCAAATAAACTGAAGGAGGGTGCTTATAGTCTTGGTGCCACACAATTTGAGGTAATACAGAACATCAGTTTGCCTACAGCAAGATCAGGTATTGTAGCATCGTATATTTTAGCATTGGGACGTGCACTTGGTGAAACAATGGCTGTTACAATGCTTATAGGTAATACAGACAGAATTCCAAAAGGTTTGCGTGACACAGGTAATACCATGGCGAGTGTAATTGCTAATCAGTTTGGCGAAGCAGACGGATTAAAACTTAGTTCACTTATCGCAATCGGACTTCTATTATTTGTTATAACTGCACTTATCAATATGATTGCAAAACTTGTAATGAAAAAAGTAGCAAGTATATGAGTTTAAATATAAAAACATCGATAGATTCCAGAAACGGAAAAAACAAGCTGATATATATTCTTGTATGTCTATTTTCATTTTTAGCAATGATTCCTCTTTTCCTAATTTTGTGGGATGTAGTTTCTAAGGGATACAAGAATTTTAATATAAACCTGTTCACAGAAGTAACTCCATCTTCTATGGATGCATTAATTGCAAACATGAATGGAGACCCTATTCCGGGAGGTATTTTAAATGGTATTACAGGTTCTATATTAATTGTTGGATTAGCAATATTATTTTCAGTCCCGATTGGACTTTTTATAGGAATTTATTTGTCAGAGAACCGAGATAAAAAGTTTGCAGGTTTGGTAAGTTATCTAACGGATTTACTTCAGGGAATGCCATCAATTGTTATTGGTATTATAGCCTACGCCTGGGTTGTGAAACCTTTGGGAGGTTACTCGGCTCTGGCCGGTAGTGTAGCTTTGACAATGATGATGTTGCCGATGATTGTAAGATCTACTGAAGAAACTTTGAAAATGTTGCCGGCTTCGTATAAAGAGGCTGGACTGGCATTAGGATCTTCTTATACAAGTGTTGTTTTTAATATATTATTACCTTCGGGGTTCGGGGGTATTTTTACGGGGATACTCCTTGCAATATCACGAGTTATGGGAGAAACAGCGCCTCTGATGCTTACTGCATTAGGTGCTTCGGTGGTTAACTGGGATGTAATGGAACCTACCAGTGCACTGCCATTGTTGATATGGGATTTTTATAACGATCCTAACCTGGTTGAACTTGTTTGGTCCTCTTCACTATTATTATTAATTGTCATATTCCTATTGAACTGGATAGCTAAAATTGTAGCACGCAAATGGAAAGTATAAAAATTACGAACGGAATGAAACCTGTACTTCAAATGAAAGATGTCTCTGTGTCTTATGCACCGGACACCTATGCTGTAAAAAATGTAACCACGGATATTTATCCTAATACTATTACTGCAATTATGGGACCTTCCGGATGTGGAAAGAGTACGTTACTGCGTGCGATAAACCGCATGCATGATCTCTATACAAATATTAAAACTACGGGAGAGATTACACTTAAAGGGAATAATATATTCGATATGAATTCTATGGAAGTCCGCCGTATGGCAGGTATGGTATTTCAGCAACCTAATCCTTTTCCTACTATGAGCATTTATGAGAATGTGCTGGCAGGTTATAAACTCAATGGAATAAGATTGAATAAAAAAGAAAAAGATGAGATTGTGGAGCAAAGTCTTCAGAGTGTGGCTTTGTGGGATGAAGTGAAAGATGTAATGAGCAAAAGAGGTTCGTTTCTTTCAGGAGGACAGCAACAGCGACTATGTATTGCACGAACTCTTGCGCTTAAGCCGGAGATATTATTGATGGATGAACCTACTTCGGCACTGGATCCGATATCTACCAACAAAATAGAAGAGCTGCTGTTGGAATTAAAGGATAAATTTACTATCATTGTTGTGACGCACAACATGTCACAAGCTGCCAGAATTTCTGACAACTCTATGTTTATGTATCTTGGAGAACTGGTTGAACATGGTAATACAACACAAATGTTCACTAAGCCAAAAAATAAACGTACGGAAGAGTATTTGACAGGTGTATTTGGTTAGCCGCAAATTAGTTAACATTTATAGTTGTAAAGTAGAAGTGTAATAAATATAATTTAAATCAATAAAGATGGATGTGCAGAACGAATATAAATCCGAATCTCCGGTTAGAGGTATAAAAGATAAGTATCTGGACCAGTTACACAGTGATTTTCAGCTGCTGTCTGAGGTGGTTCTCACGCAAATGATAAAGGCTGCAGAACTACTTCAGGATAATCACAATCCTGATATATTGGAACTATTAAAAAGAAATGAGAAGATTATTAATTCTCTGGATCTGACTATTAGAGAAAAGGTTATTAATGCAATAATGCTTTTTACGCCAAGAGCTTCTGATTTGCGCAGGCTTATGTCTTATCATGATATGACCATATCAATTGAGCGGGTAGGAGACCTGATTGAGAATATCAGCTTATCACTAAAAGAAATTGATTTCACTATTCCGGGATTTGAAGATTATAGAAAACCAGTGGATAAAATGTTTACTCAAACTGATAAAATGCTGAGAAAAGCAGTTTTTGCTTACTCCGGGTTGAGTAATGAGATGGCTTATGATACTATATTAATGGATGATAAAGTTGATAAACTGGAACGAAAGATAGAGCGTAAGCTTGCAGAGGAGTTCAGTAATAAGCTTTTGGATAAACAAACGCTTGTAAACATTATGAATCTAAACAGTATCTCATATTATCTCGAACGTATAGGCGATAAAGCAGTTGATATCGCCGAATCGGCTGTTTATCTTATCGAAGGTAAAGATATACGACATGATAAAATAGTAAGAGTCAATAATCCCTCGGAAAATAAATAAAGTAAGATAAATTATTTATATCATGAAAGAGAGAATTTTAGTTGTGGACGATGAGAAGGATATTTGCGATATTCTTCAGTTTAACCTTGAAAATGAAGGTTATATAGTGGATGTCGCTAATTCAGGTGAAGAAGCGATGGAAATGTTGACAGACGTTCATCAATTGATTATTCTTGATGTAATGATGGATGGTATTTCCGGTTTCAAGATGGCTGAAATGCTTAGAAAAAATGAGAATTATGTACCAATAATTTTTCTGACTGCAAAGAATACTGAAAACGATGTTTTAACAGGTTTCTCGCTTGGCGGTGATGATTATATAGCTAAACCTTTCTCAGTAAAGGAAGTACTTGCACGTGTAAGAGCACTGATAAAGAGAACTTCACTTATAATCCAACCGGCCGACACAAAGTGGAAACATGATGGTTTGAAGATTGATATAACAACAAATCGTGTTACAATCGATGATAATGAAGTTTCCCTAACGAAAAAAGAATTTGAAATATTATCTTTGCTGGCTCAGGCTTCGCCAAAAGTTTTGACGAGAGCTGAAATACTTAGCAGTGTTTGGGGTGATAATGAATATGTACTGGACAGAACAGTTGACGTACATATTACCAGATTAAGAAAGAAATTAGGTGATTATGCAAATGTAATCGTAAATCGCTCTGGATTTGGCTATTATCTTAATTTAAATGATAATAGTGAAAATGAATAAAAAAAATGAAAAGGAAAATATCTTTCAAGAGACATATTATAGTCTATTTTTCAATTATCATCGCTGTTTTCACAGTTGGTATAATACTTTTTGAACAAAATCAGATAAAAAAAGAACGTACCAACAGTTTGGAACGTACTCTTGAAAATAATGCTGATATTATTTACAAATTCCTGAAAAGTAACAATATATTCTTTGAGGTTGATGCTGATTTAGTTAATCAGCAATTACGTTATATGCAACCAGAGCTGCGTTTGACAATTATTGATTGGCAGGGAAAAGTTGTTTTTGACAATCTGCTGGATGAGCAAACAATGGAGAATCATCTTAACAGACCTGAGATACAGAAGACTATTACTTTTGGTGAGGGGTCTAATATTCGTCTGTCCGACAGCAATGATATCAAGTATTTATATTATGCCAAGAAGTATGATGAGGGTGTTTTTATACGTATGGCGCTGCCCTACGATATGCAACTTCAATCGTTTATAAATTCAGAAAACAGTTTTGTCTATTTTATTCTACTTTTTTTTATTGTCTGTGTGTTGATGATGCTCTATTTTACTAATAGATTTACAAAATCTATTCGTGAACTGAGAGAATTTTCTTTAAGTCTTAAAAAAGGTAAGCCAATTCCGGAAGACTTTGAATTTACAGATGATGAAGTAGGAGAGGTCAGTGCTGATATTGTAGAGAATTACAGTCTATTACAGGAAAATAGATTAAAACTTGCAACAGAAAGGGAGAAATTGCTGCAGCATTTTCAGTTATCAGAAGAGGGAATTGCAATATTTTCAGAAGACAGGAAAAAGATTTATACCAACTCGCATTTTCTACAGTATCTAAACATAATTCTTGATAAGCCGACTCTTGAAGTGGAGCAATTGTTTTCTGAAACTTTATTTGCAGATTTTGTAGACTTCCTTGATCAGGAGAACCGTAAAAGTAATATGTATTCAAAACGGTTCGATAAGAGTGGAAGACAGTTTAATGTGAGGGTTCTAATTTTTGATGACAACAATTTTGAGCTATATATCAGTGATATTACTAAATCTGAGAAAACACGTCTGCTGAAACAGGAAATGACTAATAATATTGCTCATGAGCTGAGAACACCTGTTACCAGCATAAGAGGTTATCTGGAAACAATTCTGAGTCTTTATAAAAATAGTGAAGATGAGGAAAATGGAAGAATTCAGAATTTCCTTGACAGGGCTTATGTTCAAACAATTCGTCTCTCAGAGCTTATTCAGGATATAAGTATGCTGACAAAAATTGAAGAGGCTGCTGATAGATTTGAACTGGAGTCTGTAAATATCAAAGAACTTTTAACTGAGTTGAAATCAGATCTTTCAGTACAACTAAAAGATAAGCTGGATAATTTTTTAATTGATGTTGCTGATAGCGTAGTAATTAATGGCAGTCGAACACTGCTATATTCTATTTTTAGGAATCTTACAGAGAATTCTATTTCTTACGGAGGTGATAACATTGATATAGTTGTACGTTGTTACAGCGAAAATGATGATGCTTTTTACTTTGAGTATTACGATACTGGAGTAGGAATTGAGGAGAAGCATCTTACGCGTATATTCGAGCGTTTCTATCGTATTAATGAAGGTCGAACACGCAATAGTGGCGGATCAGGACTAGGCTTGTCTATTGTTAAGAATGCTGTATTATTTCATAAAGGCAGCATAATAGCAAAAAACCGTCCTGATGGAGGATTGTATTTCTTAATAACTTTTCCCAAGGGGATTAAATAATTTTTCAGTTATAATTATTTCAATATAATGAAGTTTGTAGGAGCCCACGTAAGTGCATCAGGTGGAGTGGAAAATGCACCTGTTAATGCAAATAATATTGGAGCTAAAGCATTTGCTTTTTTTACAAAAAATCAGCGTCAGTGGTTTGCTTCACCTTATAAAGAGGAAAACATTATTAATTTCAAGACACGTTGTGAAGAGTTTGGTTATTCTGCAAGTAATATCCTTCCTCATAGCAGTTATCTTATCAATTTAGGTAACCCAACAGATGAAGGTGTTAAGAAGTCACGTGAGGCATTTTTTGATGAGATGCAGCGCTGTGAGCAGTTAGGTATAGACAGACTGAATTTTCATCCGGGTAGTCATCTTAACGAGATATCAGTGGAAGAGTGTCTTGATAGGATAGCTGAATCTATTAATATGGCTCTGGACAGAACAACAGGTGTTTGTGCTGTTCTTGAAAACACGGCAGGGCAGGGTACCAACCTGGGTCATACTTTCGAACAGCTTGCTTATATTATTGATAAGGTTGAAGATAAAAGCAGAGTAGGTGTGTGTTTGGATACAGCTCATACTTTGGCAGCAGGGTATGAAATAAGAACACGTGAAACTTATGATGAAACGTTTCAGAAATTTGATGAAATTATAGGTTTCTCTTATCTGAAGGGAATGCATATAAATGATTCAAAAAAAGAACTTGCATCAAGAGTTGACCGTCACGATAGTTTGGGCAAGGGATTAATGAATATGGATTTGTTCACTTTTATTATGAATGATCCCCGCATGGATAATTTGCCTTTAATTCTTGAAACACCTGATGAGTTGCTATGGGCTGAAGAAATTCAACTATTGTACTCATTGCAAAAATAAAGTGCATATTTAGGGGACAATTATGTCCTTGTTGAAAAAGTCTCAAAAAATATATATCTAAACATCTATTCTGTTCTATAAAAAATAATCAGATCTGAATAATAAACAGAATATAGAAAAAAAAAGAAAGCGCCTGAACCAATAAGGATCAAGCGCTTTCTTTGTGAATTACTTCAATGAAGGCTTAGTTTAAGCTTATCTCATCTACAAAGATAAAAGCATTCCTGCCGCTTCCTGGATGCCATTCAGACATTACTGAGGGTTTGATTGTTATCTTATAGTAACGAGCTGTAACAGGCTCAAAAGTGATATTGTGAGTGGATATTTCAGCCCAATGTTCATTCCTTTCATCTGTGATTTTCTCAGAGATTACAGTTGTGAAACTGTTTTTATCATCGGAAGACTCTATAATTATTTCGGAAGTATCAAATATCCAATCGCCTGTAACTACTGAATTATTTATTCCAACTGAACTGATTTCTGTTGGCTGCTGCATGTCAATTACTGCAACCAGATCTTCTCCTTGAAATCCAATCCATCTGCCGGTACGGTAATTGGTGTTTTTTCCGGTTAGTCCGTCAACCAGCATATCTGCACCCGAATATTCATAACTGCGAGCTGGTGTGGTAAGTAACTCAACTGGTTTGTAAGTTGCTTTGTTGACTTTAACTACTTCCTTCAAAATCTTGCTCTTAACACCGTCGCGTATGGCAACTGCACTTATTTCGGAATCTTCATTTATTGAAAACTCTCCTTCATATTTGATAGAAGACTCAGAGGGTTCACTGCCGTCTAGTGAATAAAAAACATCTGCATCATCAATTGTTGAAAAGTGTATATCAAGACTGTTTGTTTCGAAATTCGGAGTGAACTTTCCTTGAACATCAAATACATGTGTTGCGTAGGTATAATCCAATTTATCGTAATGTTTTATTAGTCGAGGCAATCTTTCAAGAAAATTCTCATAATTTTTATTCTCGGGTTGCATCCACTGAACTTCACTCATTGCTGCCAGCCTGGGAAGGACCATATATTCAACATGCCAGGGTTCTTTGATATACTCAGTCCACAAGTTAGCCTGGGGTCCAAGAATATGTTTCTTTTCATCATCTGTTAAGATATCAGGAGCGGGTTCAAAACTATATACCTGTTCAAGTGGAAGAAAACCTCCGATACCTAAAGGTTCCTCATCAGTATTCTGTGCTTGATAATAGTCGAAATATGCATAAGTTGTAGGCGTCATAATCACATCGTGTCCCATTCTGGCAGCCTGAATTCCGCCATCCATACCTCGCCATGACATTACTGTTGCATTTGGAGCAAGCTCACCTTCAAGTATCTCATCCCAACCAATAATTCTTCTGCCGTGGCTATTAAGAAACTTTTCAACTCGGGCAGTTACATAACTTTGAAGGTAATGTTCGGCTTTATGTCCATTCTTGTCTGTTAATCCCAGTTCTTTAATACGAGCCTGACAATGTGGACACTCTTCCCATCTTGTTTTAGGAGCTTCATCACCACCTATATGTATATATTCTGAAGGGAAGATCTCCATCACTTCAGTTAGTACTGCTTCAAGAAAAGTAAAAGTCTCCTCTTTTCCGGCACACAGAATATCATCGAAAACACCCCATTCACCTACAACTTTATAAGGTCCTCCTGTACAACCAAGTTCTGGGTATGCAGTCAGAGCTGCAAGCATGTGTCCCGGAAGGTCTACTTCAGGTATAACTGTTATATATCTCTCTTTTGCATATTCTACAACATCCCTAAGCTCTTCTTTTGTGTAGTAGCCTCCGTGTGGTATGCCATCATATTCACCTGAATTACGACCAATAACTGTTTCGCTCCTCATAGAGCCAATTTCAGTAAGTTTTGGATATGAATCAATTTCTATTCTCCAACCCTGATCCTCAGTAAGATGCCAATGGAAACGATTGACATTGTGAAGTGCAAGCATATCAATATATTTTTTAACAAAATCAACCGGCTGGAAATGGCGTGCGACATCAAGACTCATTCCTCTGTATCCAAACCTGGGCTCATCGTTTATATTTACTGCTGAGTATTGTACAGTTCCAGCCTTTTCAATCGGGGTAGCTTTTCTTAATGTTTGAATGCCATAAAATACACCTGCTTCAGTCGCACCTGTAATGGTTATTGTTTTACTGTTTACATTAATATTATATGCTTCCAAATTATCACTGTCAAGTCCGGTTGCGAGTATAATTGCATTCTCTACCAAAGATTCGGTACTTACAGAGGTTTTTAAACCTGTAGCAATATTAATGTATTCTGCCAAAAACTCAGCATTACGCTTCATTTTATCATTCCCCTCAGGGTAAATTATCTTAGTGGCTGAGGTTAGTGAGAAAGCTTCTCCGGTTTCCTGAGTTATCTCTTTTGGAAGAGGTACTACATCATAATCTGCTTTAGAAGTATTTCGTCCTCCCATACTGCATGAAGTGATAAAACCTAAAAGCAATAAGAAAAATAATTGTTTAAACATTTGCATTTTATCTATAATTTAAGAATTGTACTAATTGTTAATTTTTAAGCGCTTGGATAGTGTTTCTTACTTTTTCTGAGCTTGTTACAAGCTCTTCAAATTCATTAATTACTATCGATGTTCCTCCCATTTTTAAATTGGGATTGCGATACAACATTCCACTTTCTATGGGCTCTCTTGCCGAAAGATGAAACTCAATTGCACCTGTTTCACGGGCAAGGTGCAAAATGTTATCTGCATTTACGCCACTACCAGGCATTATTATGATACGATCACCGGCTCTTTCAACCAGTTCTTTAAGAAGATTTATACCCTCAACTGCCTTTGGTTGTTGACCTGATGTCAATATACGGTCACAACCAAGTTCAATAATTTTTTCAAGAGCATCATAAGGGTCCCTGCACATATCAAAAGCTCTGTGAAATGTAATGCTCATATCTCCGGCAGCATCAATTAGCTCCTTGTTTCTTTTCATATCAATATCGCCCTCGGGATTCAGGCAGCCAATAACAACTCCATCAACACCTAATCTGCCAGCATTTTCAATATCTTTTAGCATTATTTTGTGTTCAAGATCATTGTAGAGAAAATCACCCCCACGAGGGCGAATTATTACATTAAGTTTAATTTTCAAAAGTTCACGTGCCAATACTATATCACCATAAGATGGAGTAGTTCCACCTTCTGGAATTCCAGCACACAACTCTACACGATAGGCTCCACCTTTTTGCGCTTCAATACAGCTCTTAACTGAATTTGCGCATATCTCGAGTAAGTAATCGTTTGTCATTTGATTTAATAAATATAATGATAAAAGAAAAATATTTCAATTACTAGTGCAAACATAATAAAAACATAATGATATAACAGAATTATCGTGTGTTATGATACTGTAATATTAATAAACAAAATTCAATAAATCTATACTGTGTTTGTTGTATAAATCACCAAATTATAAACTTCAAGATGACGTTCAAAAATATTAATTTGGTTATATTTTTTGTTACTACTTCTATAGCAATATTTTCGAAGAGACTAAATAAAAGTTTTAAAACTAATTTAATGTCTATGTTGTTTTATAGTAATATGTACTTAATTTTTGTAAGTTACTGAAAAGTTGTAGACTTATTGCCAATACTCAACCATTTAATTCATACCGGTATGAAAGATCAAATTTATCAGATTCAAATTGTGCTCAGAGGTAGTAAACCAAAGATCTGGAGAAGAATTTTAATTCCTTCAGACTTTCCACTATTTGACTTGCATGAAGTAATACAGATATCTATGGGATGGAAAAATTCACATCTTCATCAATTCGAGAAGGACAACACATATTACATTTTGAAAACGGAAGGAGATGTTTTTTGGGATGAGAGAAATAAAATAGATTATAAGGGTTTAAAAGTATCTGATCTGCTAACAAAAAAACATGACAAAATTACTTATCAATATGATTTTGGAGATAGATGGGAACATGATATTTTTCTTGAAGAGTTAGTAGAAGTTGACCCTAAAATTATATATCCTTTTTGTGTTGATGGTAAAATGAGTTGTCCACCTGAAGATTGTGGAGGAATACATGGATATAATGAAATTATGGCAATATTAAAAAACCCTGAACATAAGTATTATGAGAACTATAAAGATTGGCTAGATGAAGATTTCGATCCTGAATATTTTAATAAAGATGAGGTCAACAAAAAATTACATGATTAAAGTTCTTGTTTCTTATTTTTAGGAGTTTCCTGTAAACTACACGAAGAATTATAACTATAAATACTATTAAAATAATTCCTACGAATATAGGTGTAATTAGTGATAAAATTGAAATTCCTGTAGCTGCTACTCCTTCACTTGTAGAAACTATGGGATTACCTGTTCCTGCAGTAAATTTAGATGACATTAGTCTGGTAATGGCAGTGCCGCTTTGTATAGTAGCTGCTGCTCCACCTCCAACAATAAAACCCAATATCCATTTCATCCATTCATTTTCTACAGGGAATACTGAAGTCATCAACAATGTACCTGCACCCACTGAGAGAGGAGTAGAGATGCTGTCAACCAAATTATCAACGAATGGAATATAATATGCTAAAACTTCTACTATTGCTGCAACACCGAAGCAAATCAGTGCTGGAACGGAGCCCATCCATTCAAAATTTTCACCTAATTCCAAAATACCAAAATGGGAAGCTATACTTGATATGAGTAACGGGATAAAGACTCTGAATCCGGCACTGGCACTCAATCCAATACCAAGAGCAATGGCGCTTATTGTTTCTATGTTAATTTCCATGATAAACTATATTCGTTTTGTAATTTTCTTATCAAGGATTTAGTTATTGTTCACATTTTAGAAATAGCCACAGGGGCAAAAATTTACAATCCCAAAGATATAAAGAAACATATTCAAAAAACAAAAAATACAATTGATCTTTAATCTCTTTATAAAATTACTCTTATTATGAGCATCTTGTTTCAAGAAATTATATGACAACTGATAAAATCAAAATATACCAGACTTTAATTAAGTAAGACTAATTGATTTTTTGATTGTTACAATTCCTATTGCTAATTTTTGCTATCTTTGTTAAATAAAAGTAATATTTTAAGTACCTCGTCTAATCGGGAGTTATGCTTAAGGTAGAGTTAATCTGTACAAACTTTTAAAACTCGAGCTTATATATTTTAATATTATAAATCGAACAATATGAAACAATTACCATTTATTATTATGTTTTTATTTGTATTTATGATTTCCGGTAACTGTCCAGCAAATGAGTCGGTACAACACAAAATTACTAGCGAATCAGACGCCAAGGACAAGGATAACCATCAAGAATCGAAAGAAAATATCGAATGGGCTAGCGCTCATGATATGAATGTACGACTTGGTAAAGGCATCAATATTGGAAACACTTTTGAAGCTATGAAATCGTGGCAATCACCTTATGTTGCAGCCGACCTAAAAAGCATTGCCGACCTGGGCTTCACACACGTTCGTTTACCCATCCGTTGGGAGCGTGATGATAGGAGTATGTCAACAGCACCTTACACTATTTATCCTGAATTCTTTAACATAATCCAGTCAGTAGTGGATGAGGCACTTAAGAATAAGCTTCATATCATAATCAACATGCATCATCATGATGCATTAATGGCTAACTCTTCAGAAGAAAAAGCTCGCTTTCTTTCACAATGGGAGCAGATAGGCAGTTTCTTTAAAAATTATCCAGATAGTGTACTGTTTGAAATCTTAAACGAACCGCATGGACAACTAACACCTAGTTTATGGAACGATTATTCTAAAGAAGCACTGCAAGTAATTCGTAATAATAATCCCAAGCGTTGCGTTTTGATTGGTACTGCAGAGTGGGGTGGGGTAAACGGACTGAGATACCTTGAAATTCCCAATGATCCGCAGATTATTCTTACAATTCATTACTATAATCCATTTCATTTCACACATCAGGGAGCAAGCTGGTCTGAAGGCTCTGAATCATGGGTTGGAAATAAGTGGGAGGATACTGAATCTGAACGTCGGGCGGTTATTGAAGATTTCGAAATTGCAATTAAAGTAGCTAAAGAAAAAAACATCCCTGTGCATGTGGGTGAGTTTGGTTCCTACTCACGTGCCGACTTAGATTCTCGTGTTAAATGGACAAGATTTCTTTCCCGTTGGTTCGAGCAACAACAATTTAGTTGGTCTTATTGGGAATGGAATTCCGGATTTGGTATTTACGATCCACAAACCGGTCAGTACTTGCAGCGACTGGTAAATGCACTGATAAATGATCCAATGTCGGACTTCTGATTGAATTTATATCATACTTTTGTTGAATCGATTAGTAAAATCATTAAAAAAACAGAAGGGAGTAATGTGAAAACCCCCTTCATGTTCTTTTGTATTATGACAGCTTCTTACATACCATAAACATAAATCTCTGCAACAGCGGTAAACGGCGCACGATTACTATCAGGTAAATAGATCTTCAAATATCTACCGGCAAAATCCGTTGTAGCCTCAATAGTAAGCTTATTGCCAGATGTGTACACACCTTCACCTATTTCAACCCAATCTTCTGAATCCGGATCGCTGTTATTACTTACGAATAATTGTACAGTTTTTGTATCTGTACTACCAGAGCGACGATATACATCGAAATAAGCAATTTGTTTTGGAGACTCCATATCAATAATTGCCCAGTGAGGGAGTGGTATATCAGGTCCCCATTGAGAATGCCAGTATGTTTCTAAATTATCATCAATCAAAGTTGCAACTCCACCACCATCGCTTGGCTTATCATCAGAAAAATCAGCAATGGACCAATTAGACCTATCATACAAGAACGTTGCAGGGAAAGGATCAATATAGTCAACCCAATCAGTATAAAATGTATCAACTGACTCCCTTTCAGGAATGTATAGTGATCTGTATTCCAGAATAGTATTCGATGCAGGTCTAGGTGTTAATACAGTAGTAAATATTGAGTCAGGCACTCGTTTTACAGAAAACTCACCATCTGATCGTTCATATCTAACTTCATTATAAATTAAGCCCTCAGGAGCCGAAAACCATTCTATTATTCCTGATTTATCAGTCAAGTCCACATTCTTAATTCTTCTATCTATTAATGATGAAGCATAGAAATCGCCATAAGACGATCCAAAATCTGTAACTTTAAGAGATTTATGTCCAAAATTATCAATAGAATAAATATCAAAAGTATAAGATTTTTCCGGCATATCCGGAATCATTATTTCAATGCTGTCCATACCTGTATTAAAAGATACAGGAACGGAAATTGAGTCACTACCGTTATTCCATAGTATATTTAAATTTTTGACATTAACGCCATTATACATCCAGCCTCTGAATAAAATCCTGTTTTTCCCTGCTATAAAAGATACAGAATCGGGCTTCTGAGAATAAATAATTTCTCCGTCTTCTATATACTTTTTGTGGATATCCATAAAATCCTCACATGAATATAATACCACAAACGATATTATTATTAGTATAAGTCTATTAATTATTTTCATAATTTTCAATCATAAAATATTATTGTACTACTTCACCATAAACATCCACTTCTGCAGGATGTGTAAAAGTTGTTCCTCCCCATGTGCTATGAATTACTATACGAATATATCGCAATGGTTCTTGTGTTAACTCAAATATAAACTCATGTCCGCTTTCGGCAGTTGCCATATCTTCGTCTGTCATAGTTCCAATTGGTAAGTTTGATGGTTTAATAATTTCGCCGTCCATTATTTTAGTCCATTCGCTCCAATCACCATTTTGTGATGGCTTGGTAACCTTACCATATATACTTATTTTCTTTGGGTTACCCCAATTGTAGTATTGATCACTGAAATAACGTTGAAATAATACAACACGACTTATTTTTGCCACAGCTCCCAGATCTATAGTAAATGGAGCCGGTAGCGATGAGTTTGGTGAATGACCGAAAGTCTCAAAATTATCATCAATAATATATGAATCCATTCCTTCCCAGTTTGTATAGTTTTGATCATTACCAAGTTTCATAACATTCATAATAGATTTATCAAGTTTCTCTTCATACATTGGCAATATAGAACCTCCCTCAGGAAAAATTGTATCTGATTTATTATCCCAAAAATCTCTGATAATTACGCCAAAAACACGAGGTTCCGGCTCAAAACCTCTAATACTTTGACGAGCACTATCTGCTTCTGAAGTTATAATACGCATAGTTTGTAATTTTCCCAAAGAATCCTGAGCTAAAAACTCTAACGTAAGAGGTGCTCTGAGTTCATTTACCCAGTTAAACTGAGCCCCTCCAAAATCACTAATGATATTTACTGATTTTACAACTTTACTTAAAGCAGATTCTAAAGGTTTAATTGATATTTTAACAGGATCGGAAAGCTCCTGAGCTCGGTTATAAGTATACAATTCGACTTCATGGGTAATTGTATCGTTAAATCCCAGTATCTCCAACTTATTATCATAATAAGATGACGATGCCTCATAAGTAACTCCGGTACTTAAAGTATATATTCCTTTCACTCCTAATATATCTTCCATATTAGGTATTTTGTATGAAACTATAGCGCCTCCTGCAACAGATTCAATATTGATATCTGTAACAGGTTGGGGCTTGCCCAGACTTGCAGTTATTGGTACATGCTGTTTTTCGTCACATGAAACAAAAACTATCAAAAGGACTAGTATTAATTCAATATATTTCTTCATAATATTTTTATTATAAAAATTTACCACCCTGGGTTTTGTATTAATTGAGGATTTCTGGTAATGTCTGCGTCAGGTATTGGTGCAAAATAATCTCTAAATGTGAAATTTTGTGTATATATTGTAGTCACCATATAATACTCCTCTAGTTCAGATGCATTAACGTTCCATCCTTGTATAAGTCGGTTTTGCTCACTCAAAGCGGTTTTCCATCTACGGCTGTCCCAATAATAAACTCCTTCACAAGCAAACTCAATGTTTCGTTCTTGACGAATAATATCTCTCATACCAGCTTTGGTTTTTGGTTTATCTGGCTGATTAGAATACTTTTCCCAACTTTCAACAACCCCTTCAAGTCCGGCACGATTACGTATCATATCTACATATTGGTAAACTTCGGCATCCGGCACATCTTTAGTTTCATTCAGTGCTTCAGCATAGAATAAAAGAAGATCAGCAAAACGCATATCCGGAAAAGGGTAGGTCTCTGTTGTTACACTATTGGGATCTCTAAACATAGTGTTTATTGACACCAGTTTTTTTGGCCAGTAACCAGTTGCATTGTAATCTCCAGGATTGAAAACTGATGAAAATTCCCCAAACCTATTTCTTGGATACAGCGCATCAGCATCATTATCCGGATAATTTCTATAGGAGTTTCCGTACCATTTACCTCTGTCAAAGCCTAAAGTAGAATAAAATCTTGGCTCGCGATCAAAATTGAGAGCCGCAGTTTGTTCGCCTTTCTGTATATAATATTTATGTTCTTCGTCTCCTACTCTTAAGTTATATCTTGTTGAATAAGGATAATTAATATCTTCATCAATTGGTACCCCATTACTAGAATAAAAAACTTCTACTGTACTAAACGGGACACTCAGTCTGCCTGAAGATGATGACGAAGTTCCTTGTTCTAAACGAGGTAAAGCAGGGCTTTGTAATCCCCAGTCAACAGGATAAGATGAATTGCCCCAGACAATTTCCTTGTTCCAGCGTTCAGTTACTGCACTTCTTAATGTATTGATCAAAAGCGTAGTGTCTGATTGTGATTTAGTTGCAACAAAATCAGTAGTTTGATATAGTCTTATTCCTGCAGAAATACATACGTCGATAGCTTCCTTACAAGCCTCTGCAGCATCTACCCATCTTTGTGGATTATAAGTTTGATTAAAAAAAGGTTCACCTTCATGGTTAAGAAAGCTGTTATAATCTGAATTACCATTAAACAACGGGCTTGCCCAGTAAGTTAAAATTTTTGCTTTCAACATATATGCAGCCGGATTAGTGAAACGACCCAGTTCTGTTGTTCTGTTTTCTATGACATTTGGTAAAGCACCACTGGCTATAACTTCATCAATCAACTCTAAAGTATATGCAAAACAATCATCTATTTTCTCTCTGAAAACTCTGATGCCAACTGTTGATTCGTTAATAGGAGTGTTTTCTTTTAATGGAGCAATAGGTCCATAATATGAAATAAGATAAAAATGCATATAAGCTTTAATCAATGTGACCTCAGCTTTCATTCTCTCTTTCTCAAACTTGTTCAAGTCCTGAACTCTGTCAACATTTTCAAGAAAAGTATTACATTCTCTGATTCCGGCGTATAGTGAGCGAATCATTGTACCGGTACCACCCCAATAGTTGATCAGTGCTGATGTAGGATTATCCTCACCTAATCCAAATTTCATACCTCCGCTTCCCCGACCTTCTTTGTTAAATACCATTTCAAGTGCTCCAAAGATCGCTGGGTTTTCGTTCCATCCAGCTGATTTTGGCATTCCCCAATAGCATGTCGCAAGATATTTTTCTGTAGTGTACCTGTCAGAAAATGCATTATCAATAGTTGCTACGTTATCAGGTACGACATCCAGAAAATCACATGAAATTAAAGCTATTGAAGCTATACAGCAAATTATATATTTATAAATATTATTTGTCATGACGTACTTATATTAAAATCCAATATTTAAACCTACATTAATAACCCGTTGAATGGGATATCCAAGTCCGTTTCCTGCCATTTCCGGATCCCATAATTTAAATTTACTCCAAGAGAATAAATTAGTTCCACTTACATAAAATCTTAAACTAGACATTTTCAATCTCTTATTTATGTGATCAGGAAAAGTATATCCCAGCTCCACAGATTTCAGACGTAAGAAAGATGCATCCTGCATAAACCAAGTACTGGTTTGATTATTATTTTCAATACTATAATTGGCAAGACGTGGCCAAAAAGCATAAGGATCTCTGTTTGTTTCTGACCAGTAACTATCGGCATAAGCCTTAAGAATGGCATTTTGTCCGAGCCTTCCATCTGCGTCATCAGAATCCAGAAATGGTGTTGTACGATAAAGATCTAACCAGAATGATTGGCGGGCTGAACCCTGAAAGAAAAATGAGGCATCGATGTTTTTATGTCCTACAGTTAAACCAAAACCATAATTAATTTCAGGAACTGTTGGGAAGCCAATAGGAACTTTATCTAGTTCAGATATTTTCCCATCATTATTTATATCTCTATATTTTATATCACCGGCCATATAATTTCCAAACTGAGTTGGTGAATTTGCAACTTCATATTCATCAATAAAAAGGCGCTCAGCAATATATCCCCAATTTTGAGCCAAAGATTGTCCCACTTTTGAGCTCCATGGTGTATCACTATAGTCTGGCTCTTCCCATTTGGTCGCCTTACTTGTTGCATAAGTGAAAGTACCTCTTCCGACAAACCAAAGATCCGGATTAACAATTTTCTCATAATTCATTTCAATATCAATCCCCTGACCTTCAGCCTCACCTAAATTTGCTTTAACAGCAGGAATTACACCCATTGTATTTGGTATAACCCTATCCAGCAAAATGTTTTCACGTCTTTCTTTAAATAAATCAACATTGGCAGAAAGACCCATGACAGTATTCATTTCAAACCCTATGTTAGTTTTATATGCAGTTTCCCAGCCAATTCTGTCATTAGCATAACGTACAGTATTTATTCCGCCAGGGTTGTAATTTAACTGAGTACCCCAATTTACAGCTCTGTCGGCATACATATCAATTTCCGATAAATAGTAAAAACGATCACGCCAGTCGCCTATTGCATCATTACCTACAAGACCATAAGTTCCTTTTAACTTGAATACAGATATGACATCTGTAAGAGGTTCAAAAAATGCTTCATTAGATAATAACCAGGCAGCACCAACAGAAGGGAAAAATCCCCATCTATTATTCTTAGAAAATCTTTCTGATCCATTGTAACCAAAGTTAAACTCGGCAAAATATCTAACGTCGTAATTATAAGCCACACGACCTGCCAGACCAATATTACGTGCGGGCAATGACAGCTGTAAATTATCGGCTACGCCAACCTTATAATCACGCATGGTGTAAACAAAAAGAGCGTTTACATCATGAAGTGAGTTGAAATTGCGATTATATTCTGCAGCTGCTTCAATATAAAATGTGTTATTGATAAACCGGTCTCTTGGTGAATAATCAATAAATTCTGTACCTTCTGTCGGATTTAATCGCTGTAATTTATAGCTGTTTTTTTGTAAATCGTATCGGGATATACTATAATAGAAAGGATTATATTGACGAGTAACAACATATTCTGAATAGCGATTAAAATTAAAAAGTGCTCTAGTCGTTAATCCTTCAATAAGTGAATTCAAATCTTGTTTTAATTCAAAAGAAACAATCATTGTGTTCTTTCCGTAATCTTTATAACCCCTCAGTGATTCAGCATAAGGATTTATATATCCAGCATTTCCATAGTTACCGAATAAGATATGTTTTGCATAAGAATACTCTTCATCCGGTTCATAATACGGTTTGAATAATACAGGATTAGCCTGAACAACTTTCCTGTACATTCCTGTTCCTCCGTCTAGTGGTCCTGTATACTCATCAAAATTCGCACTTAATCTTGCTATCAACTCAGTACTTTTAGTCAGATTAATATTCACATTCGATCTGAAGTTATATTTCATCAAGTTGATATTTGAGTTAAAATTGTTCTTTTTATCAATTTTAAGATTACCCTGGTCCCTTGAAATATTTGCAGCAACATAATACCGTGCCACAGAACCACCGCCACTTACACTCAAATTAGCCCTCTGATTGCTTATGACATCATTAAACATAGAATTATACCAATCTGTGGCAGGGAATATATCAGGATACAATCCACGCTCGGTCATGGTGATTTTCTCCTCTGAATATAATAATAGTCCGAGAGGATCTCTGGTTTTTACTGCTTCATTATGCATTCTCATGAAAGTAACCGGGTCAGCAATGTCTACTTTTTTTGTAGGAGACGAAAAAGAGTTTTCTATTCTTGCATTAAACTTAACTTTACCTTCGCGACCCTCTTTAGTTGTTACTAAAATTACTCCATTGGCTCCCCTTGCACCGTATAGTGATGTAGCCGTAGCATCTTTCATTACTGAAAAACTTGCGATATCATCAGTGTTTAATCTTGCCAGATCCTCAGTACCTAACTCAATTCCGTCTATCAATATAAGCGGATCTTTTTTCGCTTCAGCTCCAAACGTTGTTATTCCACGAATGAAAAAACTCGCGTTGTCTTGTCCGGGCTCACCTGTTGTTTAATAAGAAATCAATCCTGCTACTCTTCCAGCAAATGCAGTGGTTAAGTTACTGCTTGGAACCTTTAGTTCCGCAGGTTCAACAGTTGAAATTGAAGCTAATACACTCTCTTTCTTTTGCCTTGCAAATGCAACCACTTCAACTTCATCCAGTATGTCAGCTTGATATTGCAAAACAAAATTAATAGTACTCTCACCGGCATATACCTGCTCTACACTTTCCATACCAATAAACGAGACAACCAGAGTACTTCCAACAGGGCATTCGGGAAAGGCATAAATCCCGTCAACGTCTGCAATAACCCCTCTTGTGCTTCCTTTTATTTGGATAGTGGCACCTGCCAAAGGGTCTCCTCCTGTATCAGTGACCCTTCCTTTCAAGCTTGCTGTTCTATCCTGTTGAATTAAGTTAATTTCATTTGATTTTGCCTGTATGAACTGTAAAGGCAGAACCATAAAAGAAACCAAAACAAAAAGATAGGTTTTCATAGGTAAACATTTAATAACATTCATAAAATTTGTGTTTTTAGATTACATACTTACAAATTGTTTTTCACTATTATTTGTTAAAAAATTAACACTAAAATAAATGTTGTATTGCGCAACAACCAGATTGTATGCTGAATATATTTGTAATACTTGGTTTTTAACAGAATACTCATTGTTTAAAGAATTTTCATAAAAAGAATTCTTAAGGTAACAATGAATTTATTACAATATATTATACAAATAAAGCAAAATAATGCTAATGCTTGAAGAGGTATAAATACGAATTATACAATCTCTTTTAATATAGAAGGCGCCAATTAATACTGAAGTACGATATTTGTTTTAGTACAATACTTCGGTAAACTATCAGAATTAATTTGCAAATCGCGAGGAGATAAATGTGTCCGGAAATAGGTTTAAAGCATATTAGATTTAATAATGTGATTTTACAGATTGGTCAAAAAAAAGTGGTTGTCCGGTTAATCATGACAACCACTTTAAATATAAAATAAATATTACTTTATTGCTTTAACTAATGAATTTAATCAGCAGTCTCTATAGTTAATTCTGTTGATTCAAGCCACGGAGAAGAGAAGCTCACGTTTATTTTTTCATTACTTTCTCCTGTTGATTGAATATATGCAAGTATACGACCATGATAAACTCTGTGTTTGTTGTCAGTATAATCGCTCATATCAGAATTATTGCTAGCTTCAAGTCCTAAAAGTTTAGCAGGTCCTGTTACCTGACAAGTTACTTCATTGTCTGAGAGGAATACAGGGTGACCATCTTCATCAACTACTTGTACAACTACATGCGCTACGCCGTCTTTATCCTTTATTATATTATCTGAGCTAACAATTTTTAGTGCATAAGGACGTTTGGACGTTTGTATAGTATAACCTGAAACTATATTGTTATTACTGTCCATACCTACTACTTCAAGTTTCCCCGCTTTAAAAGGGATATCCCAGTAAATAATGCCCGTATTATCATCATACTCTTTTACTTCACCTATTTCAGATCCGTTGAGTAATAGTTTAGCTTTATCAGCATTAGTATAACAGACAACCCTTACTAGCTGGTTTTCATCATAGTTCCAAACTGACCATGCGTCCATGGAAGGTACTCTTTCAATATAATTACCGTCAGCTGCATGTTGTGAAAATACGTCTCTTGACTGGCTACGGCTTCCTCTGCCTGGTGTGGGATATGTTCCTAGATATGCCATTGGTTTGTCAGACCACAATGATTGTCTGAAGTATCCTCTTGGTTTTATGAAACCACCAAAGTCAAGAAGCCCGGAGTAGAATCCTCTTGATGGCCAACTGCCCGATTCGCCGAGGTAATCAATACCAGTCCAAAGAAATTGACCAAATATAAATTCTTTGTCCCTTGTAGCTTTCCAGGCAGGCATATCATGTCTGTTTTCACTACCATAGATAACTCTTTCAGGATATGCTGCATGATCACTATCGTATTTGCTCTCAGTATAGTTATATCCTGCAATATCGAGTGCTCCCGGATATTCTGTTTCATTTGACATCGCAACACCTGCTAAACCGGCAGTAACCGGGCGTGACTTATCATACTCTTTAACTACTGCAGCCAGACGTTTTGCAATCACCCCCAGCTCCATTGCATCAGGTGCATCAGGGTTATATCCACCATAAGTTGCTTGGGTAAAACCTCCGGCTTTTTCCCCTCCAAGTACTGGGTGTGAATATGGATCATTCGGATAATCCACCTCATTACCAATACTCCATGCAAATACAGAAACATGATTCCTGTCGCGTTTTACAAGATCTGCCAAGTCAATTTCCGACCACTCTTTGAAAATATCATAAGAGCCCTGGAAACCTGGTGTACCAACATTCCAGCCTTCGATCCATTTACGTTTTGGGAATACCCACTCATCATACATCTCATTGAGTACTAACAATCCCATCTCATCACATAAATCGTATAAATCATGTGCTTGTGGGTTGTGGCTCGTGCGTATTGCATTAACACCTACCTCTTTAAGTGTTTGAAGTCTTCTTTTCCAAACCTCACGAGGTACAGCTGAACCTAATACACCTGCATCATGATGAATACATACACCTTTAACCTTCATCCACTCTCCGTTAAGAGCAAATCCTTTGTTGGGATCAAAAGTGTAAGAACGGAAACCTGTGCGTGTAGTAGTTTTATCTATCTCCTTACCATCTTTTAGAACTGTTGTTTTCAGTTCGTAAAGATTGGGATTAGTTAATGACCAAAGTTGTGGTTTTTTGATATTTAAAGAGGTTGATAACGTATTGTTATCACCAGGTTTTGCAGTGATTTTCTTACTGTCTTTTGTTACTAATTTTCCATCTTGTGAATATAGCTCATTCACTATTCTTAAGTTAGCGTCAGACTCTTCATTATTGTCGATATTTACTTCAATATTCAGCTTGTACCCATTTCTAACCTCCTCAGGATATGCATAAACACCCCATTGTGCTATGTGCACAGGGTTAGCATAAACCATCCACACATCACGGTATATTCCCGATCCTGTATACCAGCGCGAGTCAGCATACTGACTGTGATCAACCCTAACAGCAATCACATTCTCTTCACCATATTTTATATAAGGTGTTGCATCATACATAAAGGAAATGTAACCGTTGGGTCTTTTACCAAGTAATTGACCATTTAAATATACCTCACTTCTATTATATACTCCTTCGAAATAGAGATAAACTTTTTCACCTTCTCTATCTGTAGGAATATCTATAGTTTTACGATACCATCCAATACCGCCGGGAAGGTAACCGGTACAACTTGCAAGGGTAGGGCTCAACTGGCCTTTTACGCTCCAGTCATGAGGTAAACTTATGTTTTGCCACCTTGAGTCGTTAAAATCAACAGACTCTCCATTCCGGACATCACTAAGTGTAAATTTCCAGTTGTTGTTAATTTTTACGGATTCTCCAAATCCGTTTCCTGCAGCCAGAGATAGCGGCAGTATTAAAAAAAGTAATTGAAGAACAATGTTTTTCTGCATTTTGTACATAATAAATCAAAAGAAATTATTTTACGAATAGAAATTAATTTTACGAAATTACTCAATTATTCTCTAAATGACATAAGATAATATACTAAAAGTCCCTATTTATCCGCTTTTCAATAGGTATTTGAATATTAATTTAAAACTTATCTCATTCTGAACAATATTGGAAAAAGAAATGTAACTAAAAGAGCCCAAATTGCATATAACGGCAAATATTTTGCAATTGCAAGTTCAACCTTTTTAATCTCTTGCTTTTTAATTACTACTTTGTAGAGATTGACGGTTATGGTAATCAGATTCCCTAATATTAATATGTTTGAACCCAGAACTGCTGTTCTGTTAGGAGTAAATCCATACTCTCCTAATCTGTAAAGGATGGCAGAAAGAGCAACAAGATCAATTATAAGCGTTATTAATGCAAGAATGAATAGGGTCCACTCACTAATGTTCTGTTTTTTGTTTATTGATGTTCCTGTAACAGAGAATACTATAATTGCCATTACTCCCAATAACATCAGATTAAATACCAAGAGAAAATCTCTGTCACTGTATGGATCTTTTCCTGCCGGGATTATAAATATCAGAAAAATCACCAGCATAACCAAAACGAGCGGACTGAATATGTTAGCAATAATTGGTGCTATTTTATTTGTTACTAGCGGATAGTTTCTGATTATATAGGTGGCAACTATAGGAGATGATATTATACCTATAATGCCAATATTGTCCATATATACGTTTTCTATATTCATATCAATAGCAGAAAACAGACCGATAGTTAAAATCGATAGTGCTGCTCCTGCTATAAGTATAACAGCTGTAATAATTGCCAAATCCCCATTGTATTTGAGGTAGTCGATTCTTTTTAAACTATCCTTTGTATCAAATCCGATATAAATCAGTCCATACAAACTCCATAAAATAAGTGGCAAATGCAAATATGCTAATGTTACAGAATCACTATTCTCATGCTTTGGCAATAAGTTTATATATACTGTTGATAGTATAAATATCAGAAGTGAAATCACAAGTTGTTTACGCTTGATATTACTTTTTGAAAGAGATATATAAACAGATAATCCCATGAAAATAGAGTTACTCACATTTTTCATGTAATACCCATCACCATCTGCAATCAGTCCGAACCACTGAGGGGCTTTTATTAAAAGTCCGGCTAAAAGACAAGAGAAAATCAGTTTAAAAACATCATTCTTCAAAACCATAAAGTTTGAATAGTTTATTAAAAATATCTGTGTTTTCATAAATTCCGGCAAATTCTTCAGCGCCTGTTCCATACGAAAAAACCGGCACCATAACTGATGTATGACCAGTAGTACCCCAATTTGCTTTTACATCCCCCGTGTTTATATTCCCTCCGGTTAGTGACATACCGCCAGTTTCGTGGTCAGCTGTAACCACAACAAGTGTACCAGGATTTCTATCAGCATATTCAAAGGCTAATTTTATTGTTCTATCGAAATCAAGCATCTCATTAACCACACCGGCTGTATTATTATCATGACCTTCCCAGTCTATCTGTGAGCTTTCTACCATTAAAAAGAAACCTTCCGGATTATTATCAAGAATATTTAGAGCTGCTTGCAGACTTTCAGGCAAAAATTCTCCTCTCTCCGGATAAGTTGAAGGATGCTCATCAGCAACAAGACCTGCCAATTTTCCGGAAGTTGTATTTTTTACTGTCTCCATATCAAGGGCTACCTGAAAACCCTTTTCTTTTAGATCATCCAATAGGTTTGATTTGTCGGAGCGATCTGCAAAATATTTTTTACCCCCTCCAATAAAGAGTGTGATATCTGAGTTAAGGAAATCTACTGCGATCTCTTCCTGCATATTTCTGTTTTGCTGATGAGCAACAAATGATGCAGGTGTAGCATGTGTAATGGCACAACTAGCAATAACACCAGTGGATAAACCGTTCTCTGCAGCATATTCGAGTATTGTCTTAACTTCATTACCCTTTGCATCAACACCAATAGCTCCGTTTCTTGTTTTTGTTCCGGTAGAAATAGCTGTTCCACCTGCTGCAGAGTCTGTAATGTAATTACTTGCTGAATAGGTTTTGGAGAATCCTACAAATTCAGACTTCTCAAGATAAAGACCGTTGTTTGCCGTGATACCTGAATAAACCTGACTTACACCCATCCCATCACCTATCATAAGAATAACATTTTTTACTTCAGGTTTAATGGTTTGTGCAAAGATATCTCTTGAAGTTGAACACTGTAGAAGAGATAATGAAACAATAAGCAATAGGGTTAGATGAATTTTTCTCATAATTTTATTTTTGTATTATTTACAATCGAAATAATATGCAGTATAATATTTGTAATAATTATTAATCACAAATATATAAAAATTCTCTTTACATTTATGAAATAGTAATGAAGTAGCTATTGGCTTTCTTTTTCTTGCATCAAATAAAAAAAGTCACACTTTCAATCCAAATACCTTCGCAAGTAATGAATAACCTTTTTTACGAGCTTCCATATCGTGATATCCGTCAACAAGTATAATTTCACCCACACCGGTTTTATTATCCCAATCAGTCAACTTTTCCGCAACCTGAGCCGGATTGCCGATAACAAATTTATTCATCTGTTGTATAAGAATACTCGTTAGCCTGTTTGATTGTAGGAAATTTATTAAATCTTTTGTCTGAACCTAACATAGTCCACATCAGGACTGTTGGTTCTGCAAGATAAAGTGCCTCTTCTTCAGTTTCTGCTGTAAAAACACTCATCGACAACATACTCTTCGGTTCACTGTAATATTTTGAAGGCTTGAAGTTTTCTTTTTAAAATTTTAGTACATTAACAGCCATATCTGCATTAATATGAGCTGCAAAGACAAATCCAAGTCCTTTGTCCAGGGCAAACTTAACACATCCATTTTTAAACTAATTTTATTTGTAAAAGTTAAGTTATTTATATTTATATTTGTAGCAAGTTGTCGTGGCACCTAAACCATGAAGAAAATTACGTATGAGTATCATTTTAAATAATATACTACCTTCTTATCCAGCATTCCAGGAAGGAATACGTCGTGCCCCTGACAGAGGTTACCGGCTGTCAAAAACACAAACAGAAATTGCTTTAAAGAACGCATTAAGGTATATCCCCTGTGAACTACATTCGATATTAGCTCCAGAATTCTTAGAGGAGTTAAAGACACGAGGCAGAATATATGGTTATCGTTACCGTCCCAAAGGCAATTTAAATGCTAAACCGATAGATCAATATAAAGGCAATTGTATTGAAGGTAAAGCTTTTCAGGTAATGATTGATAATAATCTCTGTTTTGACATAGCTCTTTATCCTTATGAACTTGTGACTTATGGTGAAACAGGCCAGGTTTGCCAGAATTGGATGCAGTATCTTCTGATTAAAAAATATCTAGAGGAGATGACTCAATATCAAACGCTCGTAGTTGAAAACGGACATCCTTTAGGATTATTCAAATCTAAACCTGATGCTCCAAGAGTTATTATCACTAACTCAATGATGGTGGGTATGTTTGATAATCAGAATGATTGGGAGATTGCTGCACAGATGGGTGTAGCAAATTACGGGCAAATGACTGCCGGGGGATGGATGTATATTGGTCCACAAGGTATTGTACATGGAACTTTTAATACTTTACTCAATGCAGGCAGATTAAAACTTGGCATACCAAACGACGGTGATCTTAGAGGTAAATTATTTGTATCGTCAGGACTTGGGGGAATGAGCGGAGCTCAGTCAAAAGCAGCTGATATAGCAGGAGCTGTTTCAATAATTGCTGAAATTGATGCTTCAAGAATAGAAACAAGAAGCCAACAAGGATGGATCAAACGGGTTACTTCGGATTTAGAAACTGCCTTTAAATTAGCTCAAACTGCTTTAGATAAAAAGGTGCCTTTGTCAATAGCATATTATGGGAATATAGTTGATCTTCTGGAATATGCTGAAAGAAAAAATATTCATATTGATCTGTTGACTGATCAAACTTCCTGTCACGAAGCTTATACCGGAGGATATTGTCCTGCAGGCATATCTTTTAAAGAACGGACCCGCTTACTACATGAAGACAGGAGTGCCTTTCACAGGTTGGTGGATAAAAGCTTAAAACGACATTTTAATGTTATTAAGAAGCTGGTCGACCGTAATACTTATTTTTTTGATTATGGTAACTCTTTCATGAAAGCAGTTTTTGATGCAGGTGTAAAGGATATTTCAAAGAATGGGATTGATGAGAAAGATGGATTTATCTGGCCCTCGTATGTTGAAGATATTATGGGACCTCTACTTTTCGATTTTGGTTATGGACCATTCCGATGGGTTTGTTTGAGTGGATTACATCAGGATCTGATTAAAACTGACAGAGCTGCAATGGAATGTATCGATCCTGAAAAAAACGGGCAGGACAGAGATAATTGGCTTTGGATTAGAGATGCTGAACAAAATCGACTAGTTGTTGGCACTCAGGCTCGTATTTTATATCAGGATGCAGAAGGACGTCTGAAGATTGCTCTTAGATTCAATGAAATGATCAGAAATGGTGAAATCGGTCCTGTGATGCTTGGACGTGATCATCATGATGTAAGTGGTGCCGACTCACCTTTCAGGGAGACTGCTAATATAAAGGATGGAAGCAATGTTATGGCGGATATGGCAGTACAATGCTTTGCAGGAAATGCAGCCCGTGGAATGAGTCTTGTAACCCTTCACAATGGCGGTGGAGTAGGTATAGGCAAAGCAATTAATGGTGGATTTGGAATGGTACTTGACGGTAGTGAAAGAGTTGATGAAATCCTCCGTTCTGCTATACTTTGGGATGTGATGGGTGGTGTTGCACGCAGATCATGGGCTCGTAATCCTAATGCTATTAATACATTGAAAAAATTTAATCAAATTCATAACAATGAATATAAAATAACTGAACCCTTTTTGGTTGATGATAGTATATTAAGTGATATTTTATGAAATATTACTACATTGCAATACAAAGTGAATAATTAAGCTGTATAAAACTAATAAGAATATACGGCTCAAAATACTAAATATAATAAACTAAAATATTAATGAATAAAATCATTGAATGTGTTCCAAATTTTAGTGAGGGACGTAATAAACAGATAGTAGAAAAGATTACTGATGCTTTTCGTGCAAAAAATGGTGTAAAACTACTGGATTATAGCAGCGATACAGATCATAACAGATCGGTTATCACTGTAGCGGGCGAACCTGAAGCTCTGAAGGAAACTGTTTTAGATGCTGTAGGTATAGCCGTTGAACTTATAAATCTTAATAATCATAGTGGTCAACACCCAAGAATGGGAGCTGTTGATGTTATACCCTTTATACCTATAAAAAATGTCACTATGGATGAAGCTATTGCTCTTTCAAGAGAAGTTGGTAAAACAATTGGTGAAAAATATAATCTGCCGGTTTTCCTATATGAACAATCTGCAACTGCCCCTCATCGTGAGAATCTGGCTATGGTTCGCAAAGGTGAATTTGAAGGTATGAAAGAAAAAATGTTGTCTCCTGAATGGAAGCCTGATTTTGGTCCAAAGCAGCCACACCCCACTGCAGGTGCTGTAGCTGTTGGAGCACGTATGCCTTTAGTAGCTTACAACGTTAATCTTGGCACCTCTGATATAGAAATTGCTACAGCAATTGCCAAAAAAGTAAGGCATATTGGTGGTGGACTAAGATTCTGTAAAGCTATGGGAGTTGAGCTTGAGAACCGAAACATCACACAGGTGTCAATGAATCTTACAGACTATACTAAAACTTCAATTTACCGAGCACATGAAATGGTGAGAATGGAAGCTAAAAGATATGGTGTTTCCGTTATAGGCGGAGAGGTGATTGGACTGGTTCCCTTGGAAGCTCTAGTAGATTCAGCTGCTTATTATCTGGGGTTGGAAAATTTTTCTGTCGACCAGGTTTTGGAAGCCAAACTTATGGAATAACTATATGAATTGGTTAGAGCTGATTGCCGTTTTACTAGGAATACTTAGCGTATGGTATGCGCGTAAGGAAAAAATATTGGTTTTCCCTTTCGGTATTGCTAATGTGTCAATCTACATTTATATTTGTTTTGTGGCGCGACTTTATGCCAATGCCGGTATCAACATAGTATATCTGATTTCGAATATTTTCGGTTGGTATATGTGGTCGGGGAGAGGTGGCAATCAAAAATTAGAAATTACGCGAAATACATCCAAACAAAATATAATATCCTGGGTTTCAGTTGTATTAATATATGTTAGTGTATTCTTTATTTTGCGCTGGGTAAATAAAGGCGATGTTGAATATTTACAATCTTACCTGCCATGGATTGATTCATTCAATACTGCATTTTTTCTCGTAGCTACAATTTTGATGGCGGTAAAAAAACTGGAAAACTGGCTGTACTGGATCATTGGTGATATAATATCAATTCCAATATTTGCTTCTCAGGGATTATACTTCACCTCTGTTCAATATACAGTTTTTCTGATACTTGCAATACTTGGATGGAGAGAGTGGAAAGCTAAACTAAAAAGTAAAAGAGACTCTGATGAATAACATTTTAATTAGAGATGCAACACAGATAGTTACCTGTAGCGGATTTGAAGGAAAGCGCGGCAAAGACATGTCTGATCTTAACGTAATTGAAAATAGAACAGTAATTGTCACAGATGGCGTAATTTCTCATATTTTAAAGCAAGGTGAAAAAGCTAATATAAATTTGTCAGATTATACTGTAATTGATGCTGCAGGAAAAGCACTTTTGCCGGGTTTTGTTGACCCACATACACATTTTGTTTTCGGAGGATATCGTGAAGAGGAGTTCTCATGGAGAATGAGAGGTGAAAATTACATGGAAATCATGAATCGTGGCGGAGGGATAGTAAATACTACTAACTCGACACGTGAATCTACTGAAGATGAGTTGATTGAGGCAGGTAAAATGCGACTTGACACAATGTTGCGTTTAGGAATTACCACTGTAGAAGGAAAAAGTGGCTATGGGCTCGACAGGGAAACTGAACTTAAGCAGCTGCGAGTAATGCAATATCTTAATAAAGTACATCCGATTGATATTGTACCTACATTTATGGGTGCTCACGCGATTCCGAAAGAATGGAAAGGTAGGGGAGATGAGTTTATTGATTTCAATATCAATGAGATGTTTCCAATTGTTGCAGAAAAACAACTGGCAGAATGTGTTGATATCTTTTGTGAGAAGGATGTGTTTAATATTAAACAGTCACGAAGATACCTTAAAGCTGCAAGTAAATATGGTTTTAAGTTGAAAATACATGCTGATGAAATTACACGGCTTGGAGGAGCTGAATTAGCAGCAGAACTAAACTGTCTTTCAGCTGATCATCTTTTACAGGTTTCTGACAAAGGAATACATGATATGTCAAATTCAGATGTAGTTGCAACACTTTTACCTTTGACTGCTTTTTCTCTGAAAGAAAAGTATGCCCGTGCGCGCGATATGATTGATGCAGGATGTATAGTGGCGTTGGCAACAGATCTCAATCCAGGCAGTTCATTTTCATCATCAGTACCTTTACTATTTGCACTTGCTTGTATATATATGAATTTATCACCGGAAGAAGCTTTAACAGCATTTACCATAAACAGTGCAGCCGCAGTTGGACGTGCAGATATTATTGGTAGTATAGATGTTGGTAAACAAGCCGATATGATATTACTCCAATATCCTTCTTATAAATTTCTTCCATACAATGTTGGGATGAATATAGTTCAAAATGTAATTAAAAAAGGAGAGCTTGTAATATGAAACTACAGGATTTGACATTAAAGGAATTTCTCGAGAAGACTGCATCAAATGAAGCAATACCCGGTGGAGGTTGTTCTGCTGCACTTCTTGCAGCTATTTCCACTGCTCTTACAGAGATGGTTGCTAATCTGACTATTGGCAGGAAAAAATATGCAGATGTAGAAGACAGAATGAAGAGTATAGCTAAAATTATGTCGGAAAACAGAACTCATTTCATGAACGATATTGACCGTGACGCTGTTGCTTATCGACTTGTTATGGACGCTTACCGTATGCCAAATACAAGTGAGGAGGAAATCTTGATACGAAAAAAGAAAATTCAGAGTGCTACAAGAATTGCATCTATTATTCCTTTGCAATTAGCTCAACGTGCATACAATCTCATTGCCATTATGGATGAGGCAGTTCAGATGGGAAATGTAAACGCTGCTTCAGATGGTATGGTTGGTGTTTTGACTTGCCGGGCAGCAATTAAAGCAGCACTGCTTAACGTTAGAGTAAATCTTGTTAATATCAATGATAATGATTTTGTTAATTATATGATAGAGAAATGTAACGAGATAGAAAAGAATTCTATCTGACTAATAACATATTTATGAAAAACATCTACTTAATCGGACAAGGGGAACTGACAATTGAAGATCTTGAATGGATTATATCTAATAATATCAAGGTGGAACTGGCACCTGAAGCCAAAATAAGAATTCAAAAATGTCGCGACTATCTTGATAGGAAGATGGAAAAGGAGCAGATGCCAATTTATGGAATAACAACAGGTTTTGGCTCTTTGTGTGAACATACTGTTTCTAATGATGATCTTAATACTTTGCAGGAGAATCTTGTAAAATCTCACGCATGTAGTGTAGGAGAAGAAGTTGCACCTTTAATCGTTAAACTGATGTTTATTCTGAAGGCTCATGCTTTGTCGCTGGGCTATAGTGGTGTGCAGGTGGCAACTGTACAAAGGATGCTTGACCTGTTTAATAATGATATTCTGCCAATTGTTTATGATAAAGGTTCACTTGGTGCTTCGGGTGACCTTGCACCTCTTGCAAACCTTTTTCTACCACTTATCGGTGTAGGAGATGTTTTTTATAAAGGAAAAAAACAGGACATTGGACATGTACTTGATGAATTTGGCTGGGAGCCAATCAAATTGCAAAGTAAAGAGGGACTTGCATTGCTAAACGGTACTCAGTTTATGTCAGCTCACGGTGTTTATACAATTATGAAGGCACAGCGTTTATCCAAACGGGCAGACTTGATTGCTGCGATGTCGTTGGATGCTTACGATGGGCATATTGAACCTTTTGAAGAGAAATTGCATCTTATAAGACCACATTTAGGTCAACTCGAAACAAGTCAGAATATTCGCCGATTTCTGCAAGGAAGTGAGATCATTTCAAGAGAAAAACAGCATCTTCAGGATCCGTATTCATTTCGATGTGTGCCACAGGTACACGGTGCAACAAAAGATGCGATTGATTATGTAAAGTCGGTAGTCCATACTGAAATCAATTCTGTCACTGACAATCCGACAATTTTTCCTGACGATGACAAAATAATCTCAGGAGGTAACTTTCACGGACAGCCATTGGCTGTTGCTTATGATTTCCTGGCAATTGCAATAGCGGAACTGGGCAATATTTCTGAAAGACGTGTTGCACAGTTGATTCTTGGTAAGAGGGGTCTGCCTGAATTTTTAGTAGCAAATCCGGGACTTAATTCAGGATTCATGATTCCTCAGTATGTGTCAGCTTCTGTTGTAAGCCAAAACAAGATATACTGTACACCTGCCAGTATTGATTCTATCGTCTCTTCTAATGGCCAGGAAGATCATGTAAGTATGGGGGCTACTTCAGCAATTAAATTGCTTAAAGTAATGGATAATTTAGACATAATATTAGCAATTGAACTAATGAATGCGGCACAGGCACTGGAGTTTAGACGCCCTTTAAAATCATCCCCTGTCATTGAAAAAGTAGTTAAAGAGTACCGAAAAGAGGTTCCTTTTATAGATGAAGATATTGTAATGTACAAAGAGATTCGTAAAACTGTATCGTATCTCAACAGGTTACATATTTCAGCTTTATAATTTCTATTTTTATTAAATTCCCTGTAATTGTAAGACATAACTTTAATAAAAAGTCATAAAGAATGACTTTTTAATTATCTTTGCTTTTTCGCAAATGAATAATAAGTTAATTATATTTTAAATGGTAGAAACACTTAGAAAATCGCTCAGAGATTCTGCAGCGGCAAGATGGACTGCACTGTTTATTGTATCGTTTACAATGATGTGCGGTTATTTTTTATCTGACGTACTATCACCTTTGGTGGGTTTGTTGGAAAGTCAGTTAGCCTGGACACGTGCTGATTATGGAATCTACACAAGTTCATACGGATGGTTTAATGTATTCCTCTTGATGCTTATTTTCGGGGGTATTATTCTGGATAAACTTGGGATTAGGATTACAGGTCTGGGAGCAACCGCCTTGATGGTAATTGGTACTGCCATAAAATACTGGGCTATCTCAACTAATACTTTAGATGGAACAATCTTATTCGGACTAAAAGCACAATTATTCTGGGCTTGTATAGGCTTCGCCGTATTTGCCGTAGGTGTTGAAGTTTCAGGAATTACGGTTTCCAAAATCATAGTAAAATGGTTTAAAGGAAAAGAAATGGCTACTGCAATGGGTATGCAGGTAGCATTAGCAAGAGTTGGTACTGCATTAGCCTTGGGCTTCTCTGTTCCAATTGCCAGGGCTACCGGTATTATTGATGTATCACGACCAGTTCTAGTTGCACTTGTTGCTCTTTGTATCGGTCTGATTTCATTTTTAGTATATGTAGTGATGGATAAGAAACTAGATGCATCAGAAGCAACCGATTTAGTTGAAGAAACAGATCCTGAAGATGAATTTAAAATATCTGACATTGGAAAAATATTAACTAACAAAGGGTGGTGGTACATCGCAATACTGTGTGTGCTCTTTTACTCAGCTGTTTTTCCATTCCTTAAATATGCAACCGATTTGATGGTTAACAAGTTTGGTGTTGATCAAAATATAGCAGGTTTAATTCCTATGTTACTGCCATTTGGAAATATACTACTGACCCCGCTCTTCGGAGGAATTTACGACAGAATAGGAAAAGGTGCAACAATTATGATAATTGGTTCTGTGCTTCTGATTATTGTACATGCTCTGTTCTCTGTACCCGGACTAAACAGCTGGATTATTGCTATGATACTGGTGGTTCTGCTTGGTGTGGCCTTTTCTCTGGTGCCGTCAGCAATGTGGCCTTCAGTACCCAAGATTGTTCCTGAAAAGCGACTGGGAACTGCTTATTCCCTGATCTTCTGGGTACAGAATTGGGGATTGATGGGCGTACCTTTATTAATTGGTTGGGTGCTTGAGAAATATTGTATAACAGGGCAAACCATGAGAGATGGAATGTTGGTAAATACTTATGATTATACTCTTCCAATGATGATATTTACTACTTTTGGAGTGCTTGCACTTATTTTTGCGTTCTTATTGAAAGCAGAAGATAAAAAGAAGGGATATGGATTGGAATCACCAAATATTCAACATTAATAAGATTTAGACCAAAAGGAATCAAATATAAATTATAATTTTAAAAGACGATTTGCACTAAACGCAGATCGTCTTTTTTATGCCTTAGGATATACATTGCTATTACTTCATTTTTGTTTGTTACTTATCTGCTACTTACATTTTCCTCTTGTAAAAGGACTTTAAAAGGACTTTATAAGAGCGAGGTAAGAGCAATATAAGAGCAAAGTATGGGGGATTTATGTGCCTTTTACGGAAATTTATTCGGACAAAAAACAGTTTTTATAGCGGAATTAGCCATGCAGCATAGATATGACTGGCGAGACCAAGAAGGACAAAAATATGAAATATTGAATGTACAAATTCTCTTTTTGCAGTGGCATAAATAATAGCTCCTGTAATATAGAAAAATCCTCCTGCAATTAGCCAATAAATGACCTCTATGGAGTTTTTTGTATTAGCAACTTCAATAAGAGGCTTAAAGGCAATTAGTACAACCAGACCCATAAGCACATAAGAGGCTGTTTTAATATGACTGTTTTTCTTAAGGGGTCTGAAACTTATAGTGATACCGACAATTGCAATCAACCATACCAGTGAAAAAAGCAACCACCCCCACACTGGTTCAATTTCACGTAAAAGTATCAGTGTGAACGGCGAGTAACTTGCAGCAATCAGAAGATAAATTGAAGCGTGATCGAAATGACGTAGTCTTTGTTTTTTGAGAGGTTCCTGAACAAAGTGATAAATTGTGGATGACGCCATACATACTATCATTCCAAGACCAAACATAGAGTAGGTCAGTAATGCCCATTTGTCTCCTGCAATAACTGCTTTGTTTACCAGGATGCCGGTAGAGATAATGCTCATTAACAGACCAAAACCGTGAGACAGGTAGTTGGCTCTTTCTTCGCGTATGGTATAAAATTTTTCTTTTGACATCTTTTATTAAAAGTAAAGTTACAAATAATAAGCTAATCCTTGATACTCTGTAAATATATATAGTTTTTGTATTGACATCTAATATTTCCATTGAATATTTAAACAAATAAAACTGAAAATACGCACATTATCTTGGCAATTATTCCGTAAGAAAAGTAAGCAAGTACGGAGGTGACAAAAAGTCATACTTTTCAGATTGGCAAAGATTTTGACCTTATCTTGTTGTGAATCTGATATTAATTTCAACTATTCACAATGCCTTTTGTTTAATAACTGGCAAATACAATAAATAGAATATGAAACAATAAAAAACACAATATATGAATTTTAATAATTTTACAATAAAGGCGCAAGAGGCTGTACAAAAAGCAATTGAGATTGCTCAGGGCAATAATCAGCAGATGATTGAACCGGCTCATATTTTTAAAGGGATAATGGTTGTGGGTGAGAATGTTACCAGTTTCCTTTTTAATAAACTTGGTGTCAACAGTCAGAATCTCGAGAGGGTGGTGGAAGCTGAAATTCAGTCACTTCCCCGAGTTTCAGGCGGTGATCCTATGCTTAGTAGGGAGACAAATGCTGTTTTCCAGAAGGCTGCTGATTTTGCAGGAAAAATGGAGGATCAGTTTGTATCTATTGAGCATTTGTTGCTTGGTATTCTTGACGAAAAAAACAGCGTTTCAAAGATGATGAAGGATGCCGGGATTTCTCTTAATCAGCTGCAGGCAGCTATTAAGGATCTCCGTAAAGGTGAGAAGGTTACAAGCCAGACTGCCGAAGAAACATATCAGGCTCTTGGAAAGTACGCTGTTAACTTGATTGATAAGGCTCGCGAGGGTAAACTAGATCCTGTAATCGGACGCGATGAAGAGATCAGAAGAGTGTTGCAAATATTGAGCAGACGTACTAAAAATAACCCTATTTTAATTGGTGAACCAGGTACCGGTAAGACCGCTATTGCAGAAGGGCTTGCCTATCGTATTGTTCGTGGTGATGTGCCTGAAAATCTTAAAAGTAAACAGATTTATTCATTGGATATGGGTGCACTAATAGCAGGTGCAAAATACAAGGGTGAGTTTGAGGAACGACTTAAATCTGTTGTAAATGAAGTGACTAAGTCTGATGGTGAGATCATACTCTTCATCGATGAAATACATACCCTCGTGGGTGCCGGTAAAAGTGAAGGTGCAATGGATGCTGCAAATATCCTGAAGCCGGCATTATCACGAGGTGAACTTCGGGCAATTGGAGCAACTACACTTAGTGAATATCAGAAATATTTTGAAAAGGATAAAGCTCTCGAACGTCGTTTTCAAACAGTAATGGTAAATGAACCCTCCGAAACGGATACTATATCAATTTTAAGAGGTTTGAAGGAGCGTTACGAGAACCACCATAAGGTAAGGATTAAAGATGAGGCAATTATTGCTTCAGTTCAACTTTCGAGCAGGTATATAACTGACAGGTTTTTGCCTGATAAGGCTATCGACTTAATGGATGAGGCAGCTGCAAAACTGCGTATGGAAGTTGATTCAGTTCCAGAGGAACTGGATGAGATAATGAGAAAGGTAAAACAGCTTGAGATTGAACGTGAGGCAATTAAACGTGAGAACGATCAACCTAAGGTTGATTTGCTTACCAGACAAATTGAAGAACTCAAGGCAGAGGAAACAGAGTTTTCAGCTAAATGGAAATCAGAGAAAGAGCTGATTAACAAAATACAACAGGCGAAGATTGAAATAGAGGATGCCAAGTTTGAAGCAGATAAAGCAGAAAGGGAAGGTGACTACGGTAAAGTGGCAGAACTTCGTTATGGAAAGATTAAGGAAAAAGAGAATGATATAGAGTCATTGCAGACAGAGCTTCACATACGTCAGGGGGGGCGGGCAATGATTAAAGAGGAGGTTGATGCAGAGGATATAGCTGATGTGGTGTCAAGGTGGACAGGTATTCCGGTTAACAAGATGCTTCAGAGCGAGCGTGAGAAATTGCTTAACCTGGAGGATGAACTGCATAAGCGTGTAATTGGACAGGATGAAGCTATTACTGCTGTTGCAGATGCTGTCAGACGTAGTCGTGCCGGACTGAGCGACCCCAAACGTCCGATAGGATCCTTTATCTTCTTGGGAACTACTGGAGTAGGTAAAACCGAGCTTGCCAAGGCACTTGCTGACTATCTGTTTGATGATGAAAATATGATGACTCGTATAGACATGAGTGAGTATCAGGAAAAATTTAGTGCTACTCGTTTGATAGGGGCACCTCCTGGATATGTGGGTTATGATGAAGGAGGACAACTAACTGAAGCTATTCGTCGAAAACCGTACTCTGTAGTTCTTTTTGATGAGATTGAGAAGGCTCATCCGGATGTGTTTAATATACTCCTCCAGGTGCTTGATGATGGTAGGCTAACCGATAATAAAGGCAGGGTGGTCAATTTCAAGAATACGATAATCATAATGACTTCAAATATGGGGTCAAGCCTTATCCGAGAGAATTTTGAGAAAATAAATCCTGAAAACAGGGATGAGATTATTGAAAAGACTAAGAACCTGGTAATGGATATGATGAAAAAAACTATTCGTCCGGAGTTTCTAAATCGTATAGATGAGATAATAATGTTTGCTCCACTTAAGGAGAATGAAATAACTCAAATTGTAAGACTACAGCTAGAAAAAGTAAAAGTGGCATTGGCTGAGAGTGGCATTGCGCTGAAATACAGCGATGAGGCTGTAAGAAGTATCTCTGAGTCTGGATATGATCCTGAATTTGGTGCCAGACCTGTTAAAAGGGTAATCCAGCGTAGTGTATTGAATCAGCTTTCGAAAGAATTGCTATCAGGTAAGGTTGATAAATCGAAACCTATAACTATTGATGCAATTGATGATATTATCTACTTTAAAAATCAGTGATAATATTACTGTTAATTGATCTTTTAATTTTTTATGGCTTCTGCTTAGAGCAGGGGCCTTTTATTTATCTTTTCCAGAAGCTTGGGACAAAAAGTGAGAGAACGGTAAATATCTCAAGACGACCTACCAGCATAAGAAATGTAAGGAAATATTTAGCAAACATGGTTGCAGACTCATAAGTGCCACTGGGACCGTAGGAGCCTAATCCAAAACCATAATTGCTTATTGATGAAAGAGCAACACTTATTGATTCATCAAAAGTCATACCTGTTAGACTCAATAATACAGCACTCAGAATTGCGACTGTAATATAAATAAATACAAATGCAATAACTTTCGATATAGCATCATTGGAAATAACTTTATCGTTTATCTTAACAAGATATAGAGCATCAGGGTGTACTTGTCTCTTGAAGACTAAAAGTGAGTTTTTAAATAGTACTACAAGACGAGAAATCTTCATGCCTCCTGAAGTTGATCCTTCACATCCGCAGAAAAGTATCATTACCAAAAAAAGCAACCAGTAGAATGGTCCCCATTCAAGAAAATCAACAGTTGCAAATCCTGTAGTTGTTATTGCTGCAACAACCTGGAATAGAACAGTTCGGAACGTCTCTTCTATATTTGACATCTGCTCTGTTGCAAGCAAAGCACCAGATATGCCAATGGTAAAAAGTGCAATAAGAGTAACGTACCAACGAAACTCCTCATTCTTGAAAATAGAAGTAGATAATTTAGTGAAAAGAGCAGATATTAACAAAAAATTTGTTGCTCCGAGGAACATTAATATAGTTATAACATACTCTACGTAAGGTGAATTGAAAGATGCTATGCTATATTGTTTTGTAGAGAATCCACCCGTTGATATTGCCGAGAATGTATGACAGGCAGCATCAAACGCATCCATTGGACCGGCCCAGAGAAACAGGAATCCTACAATAGTGAATCCAAGATACGTAAGTGCCATAGTTTTAGTGATCTCCTTAATTCTGGGACGAAAAATATCCTCAGCTATTCCTGTTGCTTCAGCTTCATAAAAATGCCCTGATACACCTCCAAAAACTGGAATAAATGATAATACGAAAATTATGATTCCGATTCCCCCTATCCATTGAGTGAAACTTCGCCAGAAATGAAGTGATTTTGGGAATGCTTCAATATTGAAAAGAGTAGAACTTCCGGTTGTTGTGAAACCACACATGCTTTCGAAAAAGGCATTTGTGAAAGAAGGTATAGCACCACTCAAGATATAGGGAAAGGTGCCGTATATGGCAAGCATCAACCAGACTGAAGTAACTGTTATATAAACCTCACGCTTGGTGATATTGCCTGTTTGTTGTTGTTGTTTTCTTCCCAAAAACATGAAAACAGCTCCGGAAAATGAAGTAAGGATTGAAGAAATGTATATACTTTTTACTGCTGCTTCATTGTAATATTCTCCTACAAAAGCTGATAAGAGCATGAACACGGCCTCAATCAGTAAGACAATTCCTACACTGCTTAATACAAACCGGTAATTAAATCTTTGCATTTTTTTTGCTACAACTAATTAAACAGGTTCTCAATGCTTTTAATAGATCTGTTCAGGAAGAAAACAACAACACGGTCATTTGGTTCTATTTGGGTATAACCATCAACTAAAATAGGTTCACCATCCCTGATTAGTGCTCCGAATGTAATATCCGGTGGAAGTCTAAGGTCTTTAATCTGTTTCCTAGTGACTTTCGATTTTGGTCTGGCAATTACCTCACCAACATTTGCATCTGCAAAGGTAAGGCTTTTTATATTTGATGCATCAGCTTTAAGTAGTAGTTCATATATTTTGCCTGCAGCAATAAGTTTCTTATTTATGACTGTTCCGATATCAAGCTGTTCAGCCATAGAGATATAATCAATATTCTCAATCTCTGCTACAGTTTTTTTAACGCCATACTGTTTAGCCATCATGCATCCTAGAATATTTGCTTCTGAATTTGAAGTAAGTGCCAAAAAGGCATCAGTATCGCTTATACCTTCACGTACAAGGAACTCTGCATTTCTAGCATCTTCTACGAAAACTGTGACATTAGATGGACATTTTTCTACTAGAAATTCAGCTCTTTCTCTGTCTTGTTCTATTATTTTAATATCAATGTTTTGCGGTAGTTGCTGTATAGTACGCATTGTAATACGACTGCCTCCCATAAACATTAGTCGTTTAGTTTCGAAAGACTTCTTGCCCAACAGCTCAGGAAGTATATCCACGTGTTTTCTGATTGTAGTAAAATAAAGAATATCATTGGGAAGAATCTGATCACTACCCTGAGGAATTATCGTTTTAGTGCCTCGTTTAATTGCTACAAGGTGAAACTGTTTACTTTGCTGTACAAGTTCATGAAGATACTTGTTGACAAGCGGCGCATTTTGTCTGATTTTTGCACCAATGAGAATTACGGTACCGTTACATAGTTCCCACCAGAAGCGAGTCCAAGGAGTCTTTATAGCCATGGCTATCTCACGTGCTGCAACCAGCTCAGGGTATATCATTGAATGAATTCCCAATTTCTCAAAGAAATCAAGGTTTTTTGGCAGTAAATATTCATGATTATCTATTCGGGCAAGTGTTTTTTTTGCACCCAGATTAGAAGCAAGCATACAGGAATTTATGTTTTTAGACTCCTCCGGCGTTACACCTATAAAAAGATCCGTGTTCGCTACTCCTGCAGCTGTCAGGTCTTTCAGGGAAGTACAATTACCCATATATGTAAGAATCTCTGAATTGTCACGTATTAATGTGAGACGCTCTTTGTTGCCGTCCATGAGAGTAATATCGTGATTCTCTTGTTCAAGAAGTCTGGCAAGGTGAGTACCTACTGCACCGGCTCCGGCTATTAAAATTTTCATCGATAGTTGTAAATTACTTCCAACGATTATTTATTTAGTTCACGTGTTTTAATGATATCACAGACTCTCCAGAGGGGAGTTTAATTCCTGTTATATCAAAATATACATTCAGGATGGTCTTAAGAATGCTTTCAGGACTTATTTCAGCAATATCCTGCAGCTCAGTTACTGATCCATGGGTAATAAACTTATCGTCAATTCCAATACGATGTACATGTACATCTGAATAAGTATCCTGTTTTTCTGACAGGAATTCAAGTACTGCACTTCCCAAACCTCCCTTTTTAACACCATTCTCAACAGTTATGATATGTTTGAACTTTTTGGCTACTTTATCAAGGAGTTCTTCATCAATAGGTTTTAGAAAAACCATATCGTAGTGTGCAACACTTATTCCAAGTTTTTCAGCTTCTAAAATTGCTTTAGCTGCATTATTACCAATAACACCTAAAGAAAGAACAGCAATATCTTTACCCTTCTTTAACTTACGTCCTTTACCGATAGGGAGTATTTTAGGATCATTTTGCCAATTAATTAGTTGACCCTGTCCGCGAGGATAGCGGATTACGAATGGTCCATCGTTACCGTACACAGCAGTGAACATAAGATTGCGAAGTTCGTGTTCATTATAAGGTGCCGAGATTACCATGTTAGGTATTGGACGCATATAAGCAAGATCAAAAACACCGTGATGTGTAGGACCATCAGCACCAACCAAACCTGCCCTATCGAGACACATTATTACCTTTAATTTTTGAAGTGCAACATCGTGAATCACCTGATCATAAGCTCTTTGCATAAACGATGAGTAGATATTGCAGAATGGAATTAGTCCTTCTTTAGCCATACCCGCTGAGAATGTTACTGCATGTGCTTCGGCTATACCAACATCAAAAGACCTTTCGGGGAATTTTTCCATCATATATGACATAGAGCAACCGGTAGGCATAGCAGGTGTAACACCAACTATTTTCTGATCTTTTTCGGCCATCTCAACAAGTGTATGTCCAAAAACATCCTGGTATAGTGGGGGCTGATTCTTTACATCTTTAACAACTCTCTCTCCGGTTTCTACATTGAAAAGTCCAGGTGCATGCCAAATAGTGGCAGACTTTTCTGCAGGTTCATATCCTTTCCCTTTAATAGTTTTAATATGCAATAATCTAGGACCATGCATATCCTTAATATTCCTGAGTATTCTTATTAAACCGGGGAGATCGTGACCATCAACCGGACCAAAATAGCGTAAATTAAAGCCTTCGAATATATTTTGCTCTTTGGTCAAAAGAGATTTAATACTATTATTGAAGCGTAACACAAGATTCTTATCCTTTTCAGAAATGAGGTTTCTTCTTTTAAAACCCTGATAAATGTTGTTACGAAAGCGATTATATTTTGCTGAAGTGGTTAGCTTTACAAGATAGTCCTGCATAGCTCCCACATTATTATCAATTGACATATTATTGTCATTTAAGATAATAAGCAAATTATTAGGTTGTGAACAAACATTATTAAGACCCTCATAAGCCAATCCACCTGTCATAGCGCCATCTCCTATAATTGCAACAATATTACGATCTTCTTTACGTAAAGATGCTGACACCGCCATTCCCAATGCTGCTGAAATAGAGGTAGATGCATGTCCTGCTATAAAGGTATCATATTCACTTTCTGAAGGATTTGTGAAACCCGAAAGTCCACCAAGTTTTCGGTTGGTAGAAAAACGATCGCGTCGTCCGGTAAGTATTTTATGGCTATAGGCCTGGTGTCCTACATCCCATACCAAGCGATCGTATGGTGTATTAAACAGATAATGGAGTGCTACTGTGAGCTCTACAGTACCCAGACTTGAGCCGAAGTGACCAGGGTTATGCGAAAGTTGTTCTATTATAAACTCCCTTAACTCTCTACAAACCGTCTCGAGTTGCTCAATACTAAGTTTTTTCAGGTCATCGGGACTATCAATATGTTGCAAATATTTCATTTGGATAAAACTCCTTATTTCAGGGTGTTATTTAGAACTATTCATTTATTAACCCCTCAATTACTTATAACGATAGGTATGTGAAATAGTTTATTTCATTAACTTCTTTAATTTGCCATCTCCGAGAAGAACTTAATTCTGACCAATCTTATTTCAGTTTCTTCATATTCCGGAAGCTCCTCCTGAGCTTTTTCCAAATCATCTTTTTCAGTTTCTTTAAAATAGGCGTAGATATCGTCTATAACGTCTTGTGACATCACTTCATTCAGAAAATAATCGATGTTAATTTTTGTTCCTGAATAAACGATAGCTTCAACTTCAGACAACATCTCGTTGAAATCGATCCCTTTGGATTCTGCTAGGTCATCGAGAGCCACTTTTCGGTCTATAGCCTGAACAATTGATACCTTTAGTTTTGATTTATTTGGAACAGTTTTAACACGAAGATCTTCGGGACGAGTGATATCGTTTTCCTCCACATGCATTTTAATAAGATCTACGAACTCCTGGCCGTAACGTTTGGCTTTTCCGGCACCTACACCCGGTATGTTTTGTAGCTCTTCCAGAGTAATAGGATAGGAGGTAGCCATAGCCTCCAATGAAGAAGGCTGAAAAATAACATAAGGAGGGACATTTAATTTTTTAGATATTTTTTTTCTCAGATCCTTCATCATTGAAAACAATACCGGATCTGCTGCTCCACCACTTCCTACTCCAGAAGCAATAATATCTGAATCTTCACTTTCAAGATCAGACATATCATCTTCATCCTCATCAATTTTTGTGATTTTAAAAGAGATGGGATTCTTTAAGAAGTCTTTACCTTTTTTGGTGATTTTGAGAATTCCGTAATTCTCGATCTCTTTTTTGAGATAGTTATCAAGTAATGCTTGTCGGATGACAACTTCCCAGGTACTCTCTTCTTCATCTTCACCTGAACCAAACTCCTCAAGTCGATCGTGACCATAAGTTTCAATGTCAGATGATTCTTTTCCGACAAGGAAATCAATGAGATATTCGGTTTTTTGTTTTTCTTTAAGAGCAGTAATAGCTTCTAAAACAGTAATTAGTAATTCCTTTGCTTCCACTTTTATTTTAGGATTTAAACAATTATCACAATTTTCGCAATTAGGTGTGTAGTAATTTTCACCGAAATAGTGCAGCAGCATTCTTCTTCTACAAACTGATGTCTCAGCGTAAGCAGCTGTTTCAAGTAAAAGTTGCTTACCTATTTCTTGTTCGGATACAGGCTTACCTTGCATGAAACGCTCTAGTTTCTGTAAATCTTTTTCTGAATAAAAAGCGATACATTTTCCTTCTCCACCATCTCTGCCGGCACGTCCTGTTTCCTGATAATAACCTTCGAGGCTTTTTGGAATGTTATAATGAATAACATATCGTACGTCTGGTTTATCAATACCCATACCAAAAGCTATGGTTGCAACAATTACATCAACTTTTTCCATCAAAAAAGCATCCTGATTATTCGTACGTGTTGCTGCATCCATGCCTGCGTGGTAAGGCAAAGCTCTTATATCGTTAGCCTGTAATATTTCAGCAAAATCATCAACTTTCTTCCTACTCAGGCAATAAACAATACCCGATTTTTCACCTTGTGAAAGTATATATTTTATAATCTCTTTATCAATTTGATCAGTTTTTTTCCTTACTTCATAATACAAATTTGGGCGATTAAAAGAAGATTTGAAAACTTCTGCATGAATCATACCCAGTGTTTTCTGTATATCATGTTGTACTTTAGGAGTTGCTGTTGCAGTTAATGCTATTATCGGCCGTGGACATATCTCACCTATTATAGGTTTAATTCTCCTGTATTCAGGTCGGAAATCATGTCCCCACTCAGATATACAGTGTGCTTCATCAACGGCATAAAAAGATATCTGAACACTCCTTAGAAACTCAATATTATCTTGTTTTGTGAGTGATTCTGGTGCAACATAAAGCATTTTGGTTTTACCTGAAAGGACATCGTTTTTAACTTCTTCAATCTCTGCTTTTGTAAGAGATGAGTTTAAGAAGTGAGCTATACCATCAGACTCACAATAGCTACGCATTGCATCAACTTGATTTTTCATTAGTGCAATTAGTGGTGAAATAATAATAGCTGTGCCTTCCATTAAAAGTGCTGGTAGCTGATAGCACAACGATTTTCCACCACCTGTAGGCATCAAAACGAAAGTATCTTTACCGGATAAGATGCTGTTTATTATGGCCTCTTGATTGCCTTTAAAAGTATCGAATCCAAAATACTTCTTTAAACCATTATATATTATTTCTTTATTTTTCATTCATCTAATCACACGGATTAATACCTGAAATAACAAGTACTCCACAAATATAAAAAAGTATTACTTATATCCAATAATAAAGTATTTATGTTGAAAATTTACATTGTAGATATGTTTTGTAAATTCACTTCTAAGATAGTCTAAAAATTATATAATGCCAAATAAATCCACATATATCCATTAAAAAAACGCAGGATTAACCATGCGTTTTTTAACTTATTCCTTAAAAAATTATTTGAAAGGAATTATGGATAAAATTATATCTTATGCTACTCTCAAATGGTGAACATCTGAATTCTCGAGCTGCTCAATAGCATATTTTCGAGTTACATGTAGTTTTTTCTTATCCCCTGAAGGTAAAGTAAACATCGCATCTATCATTATTGCTTCAACTATAGAACGAAGTCCACGAGCTCCTAACTTAAATTCAATAGCTTTATCAACAATATACTCATAAGCATTATTATCGAAAGTGAGAGTTACTCCATCCATGCTTAATAATTTTTGATACTGCTTAATGATTGAATTTTTAGGTTCTACTAATATACGTAGTAAAGCTTCCCTGTCAAGAGGTTCCAGATATGTGAGAATTGGTAGTCGTCCAATAATTTCAGGGATAAGTCCAAAAGATTTCAAATCCAGTGGAGTGATATATTTAAGCATATTATCTCTGTCAATTTCAGCCTTTTCCTGACTTGCAGCATAACCAACAACACGTGTGTTCAGCCTTTTCGCAATTTTTTTCTCAATTCCATCGAAAGCACCGCCGCATATAAAAAGAATATTTTTGGTGTTAACAGCTATCATACGCTGTTCGGGATGCTTACGGCCACCTTGAGGAGGTACATTTATTACAGATCCCTCGAGTAGTTTAAGTAATCCCTGCTGTACACCTTCTCCACTTACATCTCTGGTTATTGATGGGTTATCACTCTTACGAGCTATTTTATCGATCTCATCAATAAAAACTATTCCTCTTTCTGCGGCATTAACATCATAGTCGGCAACCTGAAGCAATCTGGTAAGAATACTTTCAATATCTTCTCCAACGTATCCTGCCTCTGTAAGTACTGTAGCATCCACAATTGTAAACGGTACTTGTAACATCTTAGCTATTGTTCTTGCCAAGAGAGTTTTTCCAGTTCCTGTAGCACCAACCATTATGATGTTTGACTTCTCAATCTCAACATCATCCTTTGCATTTTTCTGTAATATGCGTTTATAGTGGTTATATACAGCTACTGATAGGAACCTTTTGGCACTGTCCTGCTTAATTACGTACTGATCTAGAAAATCTTTTATTTGAGCAGGTTTAGGCAGCGATGAAAGTGTAATACCAACATCTGATTTTCCACTGTTCTTGAAAGTCTCATTTACAATTCCATTCGCTTGTTCAGTACACATATCACAAATATAACCAGTCATCCCGGAGATAAGCAGGTTGACTTCCTGTTCACTCCTTCCGCAAAAACTGCAGTGGTTACTACTATTCGCTTTTTTAGCCATACTATATTAATTTCCGAAATTTATTTTCTGACTAATACATCGTCAACCATTCCATATTCCTTAGCTTCAGAAGCAGTCATCCAGAAGTCACGATCTGAGTCACGGTTCACTTCTTCGATTGGTTTTCCTGAGTGTTTGGATATAATGGTATAAAGCTCCTGTTTGATTTTTGCTATTTCACGAGCTGTAATTTCAATATCTGATGCTTGACCTTGAACGCCACCCATAGGTTGATGAATCATTACTCTTGAGTGTGTAAGCGCAAATCTCTTTTTCTCAGTACCTGCAACAAGTAGTACAGCTGCCATTGATGCGGCAATACCTGTACATATAGTTGACACATCACTTGAAATGAACTGCATTGTATCGTAAATTCCCAAGCCTGCGTAAACAGAACCACCTGGAGAATTTATGTAAATTGAAATATCTTTTCCAGGATCAGATGAATCGAGATATAAGAGCTGAGCTTGCATTACGTTTGCAGTATAATCATCAATAGTCGTTCCTAAGAAGATAATTCTATCCATCATCAATCGGGAAAAAACATCCATTTGAGCAACATTTAACTGACGCTCTTCAATAATGGTAGGTGATATGTAGCCTCCTTGACTGGTTATATTCATGTAACTGTCTAGTCTGGATCCATTCATTCCCAGATGCTTTACTGCGTATTTTCTAAAATCGTCTTGCATAATTTTTATTTTGTTTGTTCAACATTGTTTATCAGTTGAACTATTGCAAATAAGGTGCCAGAAATCAAACAAATTTAAATTTAATAATTGACATAATAAACAATTATCAGTAAAATTAAGTAATAATTCTGTCCTTATTGACCTTTTACTGATTTGTTTCCTCTGAGGTTCTTTCTTCGGATTGTTTGCTGCTTTCTTCATGATCATGTTCTAGATCATGGTTATCTTCATCATGCTCACTGTGAGAATGAGAATGAGCAGTCATTATTTCATTGAATTCTTTCGAAGAAACTTTTTTGTCGATTACAGTAATGTTTTCTTTCAACCAATCTATTACCTTATCTTCTGTAGCTTTCTCATAAAGGTTTTGTATACTTTCCTCTTTTTCAAGTAAACTCTTGGTATAGTTTTGAAGAACATCTGCCGGCAAGTTAGTCATACCGTATTGAGCAAACTGAGCTCTTGCAACTTCAGCAGCAAGCGCTTCAATATCCTTGAATTCAATTTTTATTTCATTGTCTTCGATGATCTTCTGTTTTACGATATGGAACTTTAGATCTTCCAGAATTTTTGGATAATCTTCTTCTATCTGCTCTTCTGTCCTGTTTTCGCTAGACTCAAGTAGCCAACGTTTGAGAAATTCATCAGGGAACTTAACATCTTTGATTTGTCCAACAATGATGTCTCTCATTTCATGAATGAAAAGATGATCAGCATTTGGTTTGAATTGTTTTTCAAGTTCTTCTTTTATTTTTTCTCTAAAATCCTCTTCAGTAGCAGCCGCTCCTTCACCTAGAACACGGTCAAACAGCTCTTGATTTAAATCAGCCTCTTTATACCGCGTTACTTCTTTAATATCAAACTTAAAATCCGGGTTAATATCTTTGATTTCTTCTTTTGTTGTCTGTAAAAGTGATGCTACTTCAGCTTCGTTATTATCATAAGCTTTTTTAGGATTGAAGATTATACTATCTCCCACTTTAGAGCCTACAAAATCACTTTTTACAGTTTCATCTTTAAGGTATGAAGGCATTAAAATAGCATTTTCTATCACTTTCCCATCTTCTTTAACTTCGCCATTTTCTACCTCTGTAAGTGTTCCTTTTATAAGGTCTGTTTCAATGGCTTCTTCTTCGATTTTCAGGTAAGTACCGTAATTCTGTTTATAAGAATCAATCTGCTTATCAAGTAAATCTTCTTCTAAATCTACGCTGTAGTAAATATGTTCTGTATCTTTACCAATTGGCAGATCGAATTCAGGAGTCAAGCCAACATTAAAATAGAATTTAAATGTTTCATCTTTATCAAGATCAACTTGCTTATCTTCACTAATATCAGTTAGAGGTTCCCCTAAAATTTTTAATTTATTTTCGCGGACAAAATTACTTACCTCTTCTGTAACAATTTTGTTGATCTCATCTATCAATACCGATTTTCCGTAAAGCTTTTGTATAACGCTTTTTGGTACTTTTCCCTGACGGAATCCGGGTATTTCAGCTTTTTGTCTGAATTGATTTAACGATTTGTCTACTTTTTCCTGATAATCAGCTTTTTCCAGCTCAATAAGGATTGTACCGTTTACCTCGTCGGTTTTGTTAAGTGTTGACTTCATTTGAAATGGATTATTTTTTATTCAAAGTCGGTTAAATTCAACCGCTTGAATCATTTTTTTAAATAAGAGTGCAAAATTAGTGTTATTCTTTTGAATTGCAAAAATTATTTTATGCTCCAGACAAAAGTAATTATATTATCTTTGTAAATTAATACAAGAATATCTACAAAAGTACTATAAGGATGCGTCCATTACTAATATCCGCCTCGCCGATATTTAAAATTGCTTATTTATTTTTATTTCTATTAATTGGGATTTTTATTGCTGGGATATTTGCAGGATTGATTTTAATGATACCCGGAATTAATGAGTATGGCGAAATTTCAGGAATTTACGTTAATACTATTATGCAATCTGTTTTTGCAATTGCCCTGCCAGCATATTTAATAGTAGCTTGGACAAATCATAAACCTGTATATTATCTTAAAATTATTAATGATGGCAAGTTACCATCAAAAATGATTTTTGCGCTTCTTGTTTTTATGGTCTCTTATTTTTTTGCTTCATTTCTTGCACAATTGAATAAAGGCATGATTTTACCGGAGAGCATGAAAAATATTGAAGAAATGATGAGATCAATGGAAGATGCAGCACTGGGAACTACTGACATGCTGCTGTCCGGTAAATCGTTGGGTTCACTTATTATGAATCTAGTTGTTGTGGCCGGTTTTGCTGCAATATCAGAAGAGCTGTTTTTTCGTGGAGCTTTACAACAGTTCATATATGAGAAATTAAAAAATGATCATGTTTCTATATGGCTGACTGCTCTAGTTTTCAGTCTGGTTCATTTTCAGTTTTATGGTTTCTTGCCAAGATTATTTTTAGGAGCAATACTGGGCTACCTATTTAATTACACTCAAAATTTATGGGCGCCAATTTTATTCCATTTCCTTAATAACGCAACCGTAATCATATTAAATTTCTTCTGGAGTGACAGAGAATGGTATAAAAATTTAGAAGAAACATCTGTTACTCCTGTTTTTACCGGTATTGCCATAGTTAGTCTGGTGCTTACTATCGCTCTGTTTTGGGTATACAATAATCAAACATCAAAAAATATTTATAATGATACAAATTCAACAGACAATAATATCTGACGATATATTTAAAGAACATTTCATTTGCGATTTGTGCAAATGCAAAGGACAATGCTGTGTGGACGGGGAATCAGGTGCTCCTTTGGAACAGCACGAATTTGAGGATATTAACGAAATTCTTCCTGAAATTTGGGATGATCTTTCACCTGCTGCTCAAGATCTTATCAATGAGCAGGGTATTGCATATACTGACTATGATGGTGAACTTGTGACATCTATTATTAAAGGAAGAGAATGCGTGTTTACTTATTTTGATGAGAACGGTGTATGTAAATGTGCAATTGATAATGCATATAGTGAAGGCCGAATAAACGTTCAAAAGCCAATCTCTTGTCATCTTTACCCAATTAGACTAAAAGAGTACGTAGAGTTTACTGCAGTAAACTATCATAAGTGGTCTGTTTGTGAGCCTGCAGTTGATCTTGGTAGACAAAAAGGATTGCCTCTTTTCCGATTTTTGAAAGAACCTTTAATACGAAAATTCGGTGAAAATTGGTACAATGAAGTATGTGAAGCGGCCATACTTATTGAAAAAAACAACGAAAACAGTTGAAAATCGAAATCTTTGTTTTATTTTTGCACATATATATTTAAAATGTGCAGTTGTGACATCAACAATTTCAAAAACCAAAATAGACCTTATAGACGTGGCTCGACAACTTTTCGCAAAGAATGGTGTCGAAAATACGACTATGAATGATATTGCTAAAGCATCACAACGTGGTAGACGAACACTATATACTTATTTCAACAGTAAGAATGATATATATAAAGCTGTTATTGAGTCTGAACTAGATATGTTGTACAAAAAGCTTGATGAGGTTATCCGTCGCGATATGCCTGCAGATGATAAATTGATAATGCTGGCATTCACAAGACTCAATGCTATAAAAGAGGTTGTGACCCGAAATGGAACTTTGAAGGCTGATTTTTTCAGAGATATTTGGCAGGTAGAAACTGTTCGTAAAGGTTTCGATAATAAAGAGATTTATTACCTTGAGGTCATCATTAAAGATGGGTGTGAAAAAAGAATATTTCATCTAAAAAACATCAAGCAAACAGCAGAAATATTGCATTACGCTTTTAAAGGGTTGGAAGTTCCGACCATCAGAGGTGCTCTGAAGCTTGATTACAGCAAAAAAAGTGACAGAGAGTTAATATCCAATCTGATCTTTAAAGGTTTGTATTCTCAATGATAAGCAATTACTTATTAGTTATAAGTAATATTTGTTATAAACAGAACTATTTAATTAGAAAACAACTCAAATGAAACTATTAGAAGGTAAGACTGCGCTTATAACCGGAGCTGCAAGAGGCATCGGTAAAGCCATTTCATTAAAATTTGCATCTCAAGGTGCCAATATTGCATTTACAGATTTAGTAATCGATGAAGTAGGTAAAGCAACAGAGGATGAGATCTCTTCTCTTGGAGTTAAGTGTAAAGGTTACGCATCGAATGCTGCCAACTTTGAAGAATCACATAAAGTAGTGGATGAGATAATGAAAGATTTTGGTAGAATAGATATTCTTATTAACAATGCAGGTATTACTAAAGACGGACTCATTATGAGAATGAGTGAACAGCAGTGGGATGCTGTTTTAAATGTGAATCTGAAATCAGCTTTTAATTTCATTCACGCAGTAACACCAGTAATGATGCGTCAGAAATCAGGAAGCATTGTTAATATGAGTTCTGTTGTTGGCGTTTCAGGAAATGCAGGTCAAGCAAACTATTCAGCTTCTAAAGCCGGTATGATTGGACTTGCCAAATCAACTGCAAAAGAATTAGGGTCGCGCGGAATTCGTGTAAATGCAATAGCTCCCGGTTTCATTATCACTGATATGACCGGACAACTTTCTGAAAATGTTCAAAAAGAATGGACAAAGCAAATACCACTAAGGCGTGGAGGTACTCCTGAAGATGTTGCGAATGTTGCATTATTTCTTGCGTCTGATCTCTCTTCGTATGTTAGTGGGCAAGTAATAAATGTCTGTGGAGGAATGAACAGCTAATATGAATGTTCTTTACGAAGACAATCATATAATTATTATTAATAAAAGAGCCGGTGAAATCGTACAAGGCGATAAGACCGGCGACAAACCGTTGTCGGAAATTGTTAAAGAGTATCTCAAAGAGAAATACAACAAGCCCGGCAACGTTTTTTGTGGTGTCACACATCGTCTTGACAGACCAACAAGTGGAGTAGTGGTATTTGCAAAAACAAGCAAGGCTCTTTCGAGACTAAACGAGATGTTCCGAAATGATTCTGTCGAAAAGTTATATTGGGCTATAGTTAAGAACCGACCACTTCGAACAGAGGATGTGTTGATACATTATCTAATTAAGAACGAGAAAAACAACAAGTCTACTGCATACAATACAGAAAAACCTCAAGCAAAAAAAGCTGTGTTGCACTACAAATTGATTAGTACATCACAAAATTATAATTTACTGGAGGTTGATCTAGAAACAGGTCGTCATCATCAAATCAGATGTCAGTTGTCTAAAATTGGTTGCCCGATTAAAGGAGACCTGAAATATGGAGCTGATCGCTCAAACCCTGACGGAAGTATAAGTCTCCATGCTAGATATATTTCATTTATCCATCCGGTATCTAAAATAAAAATTGAAATAACTGCTCCCGTTCCTGATGATAATCTTTGGAAAGCCTTCGAAGCATCAGTTTAGTATCGCAATATCTGTTTATCTTTCACCTTATTCTAACATCAGTGGCCGATTCCTCGAACGCAATACATTCCATTGAGACACTTTCGTCATTCTTCTTGCTTTTATTTAATTTATCATCCATTTCCATGTACATCAAGAGTCCATTTTCATATTTTTTAATGAAAGATTTCATTTCCTTAGACATATTAGCAATACCTTTACCCCCAGTATTTCCAAACTTAACATTAACATCAGGTGCAAAATATACCATGATTTTTTGTTCTTCGTTTTCAATCTGATAGCCTTTGCAGTTATATCCAAGATATTCACGATCAGGTAACTCAGTGAATTTGTATTTTAAACTATTGTCTATGCTTTCATCATTTGGCATTGGTTCAACTTTTATTTCTCTGGCCAAAATCGTTTCGTCTGATTTAATAATAACAATATTTTTTGGATTATCGAATACTATTATTGTATTTGGAGACGCTTCGGTTTTTATTCCTATATAAGGTTCATTTTTGTTGAAAAGGTAATTTATATGCATGTCACCACTCTCAGTAACCATCTTTAAAGTATAGTTATAATCAAAATGGTATAATTCAGGAAGTTGAGACAGATCTACTGCTTTTCCACCAAAGTCAAACATACCACCAATATTTGGATTTAGTATTTTATCCATAGCTTCTGCTGTCTGCTCTGCAGCTTTTTCTGCAGTTTTATCTACAATAACGTCCTCTGTTTTTTCTAGAACTCTGTTTTTTAGTCTGTCAAGAAACTGGGCATTTGCAATGTTCACAAATCCGAATGTAACAACTATTAGTGTTAATATTTTTACTGTTTTCATTGTCGTATTGTTGTTTGGCTATAAAATATAACTTTTGGTTGAATTGAAAAAATTAAATGTTTTTAAACCAATCTTCAAACTTATCGCCTATAATCGGAACAACTTTTTCTTTACTATTAATTGCATTTAAAAGTCCAACAATCCACATATAAAGAAGTATAAAGAAGCCTATAATACTTACGATCCAGCCAAGAATTGGAATAATGTTAACGATGCCAAGAGCCAAACTGGTTAATACAATACCTAAAGATTGCCTTATATGAAATCTTGCAAACGGTTCTTTTTTCTCATTATTCATTACGAATGCGATCACTAAACCAATAACAGTTAAATAAGAGATAATGGCAATATTTTTGCCCGGTACATCATTTGTTACTTCTGTTTCCATGATTATTTTGTTTTATTTATTAAAGTGTAAATTTACCTTATATTGGATTTCAATAATACATATAAAAAAAGAGTTTAATTCAGACAATCACCTCACATCCACTACTTAACACACAAGTGAAAAAATAGTTTAACAAAAAAAATCAAACTGTGAAAATTTAACAAAAATATTTATTAATGGTAGTGTTATATGTCTGATTATAATGATTGTATATTTGATTGTTGCAGTTAGTAATTATCAATAAAGTGTTTTTGTTTCTGGTTTCTACATAAAAATATTACATTTGCATTAGAGATTAAAATCAAAAAATAATAAATGAAACCTACATTATTTGTATTAGCAGCTGGCATGGGAAGTCGCTACGGAGGTTTAAAGCAGCTTGATGGCGTAGGGCCAAGTGGTGAAACCATTATGGACTATTCAATTTATGATGCTGTAAATGCTGGTTTTGGAAAACTAGTTTTTGTAATCCGTAAAACGTTTGAAGAAGATTTCAGAGAAAAAATTGTAAAGAAGTATGAGAAAAAAATACCTGTAGAGCTGGTATTTCAAGAACCTGAAAATTTACCTGAAGGATTTAAACCAAATCCCGAAAGAGTAAAACCATGGGGTACTAACCATGCTGTGATGATGGGAAAAGATGTGATTAATGAGCCTTTTGCAGTTATTAATGCAGACGACTTTTATGGTCGTGAGAGTTTTAAGATTCTTGCAGACTTCCTTTCAACGTTGGAAGACAGTGAAAACAAATATTGCATGGTAGGGTACAGAATTGGTAACACACTTTCAGAGAGTGGTACAGTTGCCCGCGGAGTTTGTGAAACAGATGAAAACGGCAACCTTACAGGAGTAGTTGAACGTACTCAGGTTAAACGTATTGATGGAAAAGTTTGCTATAAAAATGAAAATGACACTTGGGTTGCTGTAGATGATAACACTCCGGTATCTATGAACATGTGGGGATTTACTCCTGATTACTTTAAATATTCAGATGATTATTTTGTAAAATTTCTGACTGAAAACAAGGATAATATAAAAGCAGAGTTTTTCATACCGTTGTTGGTTAATCATCTTATATTAAATAATACTATAGCGGTTAAGGTTCTGGATACTCCATCAAAATGGTTCGGTGTAACATATGCAGATGATCGTCCGGATGTAGTGGCTAAGTTAAATAAACTTTCAGAAGATGGTACATACCCGACACCACTTTGGTAATTCCGATATATAAGTTTTTACTAATATTACATTATGTGGTTAGATGCTGTAATCATTCTACTGTTGATATTGCTGAATGGTTTTTTTGCACTTTCTGAGATAGCAATTGTCTCAGCTAAGAAAAACAAACTTGAGGCAGCAAATAAGAATGGTTCAAGTGGAGCAGCAAGAGCATTAAGACTGCAGTCTGATCCTGATAATTTTCTATCTTCTGTTCAGGTAGGAATCACTTTGATTGGTATTATAAACGGTGCCTATGGAGGACAAGCATTTTCGAGTGAACTTGTACCCTTTTTTGAACGGTTTGAGGTCTTAGCTCCTTTCGCAGAAGGCATATCTATGGTTATTGTTGTGTTTCTGATAACTTATGTTTCAATCGTTATAGGTGAACTGGTACCTAAAACTATTGCATTGAATTATTCAGAGAAAATGGCAATCGCTGTTGCTCCTTCAATCCACATTGTTAGTATTATATTTTATCCTTTCGTAAAACTTTTATCTTTTTCAACTGGTTTTATAAATAAATTGATTGGATTAAAGCCGAAAGATGATATAATTTCAGAAATGGAATTGCGTGCAATGCTTAAAACGGCCTCTCATGAAGGTGTAATAGATGTCGAAGAAAACATTATTCATGAACAGGTTTTCTATTTTTCGGATAAACGAGCTAAACATCTCATGACACATAGAGTTGACGTTGAGTGGGTTGATATAAGTCGTAGCAGAGAAGAAGTGGTCGAAGATCTGTTAAAGACAAAGCACAGCAAAATATTAGCTTGTAAAAATAAAATTGACGATTTTGTAGGAATTATCTCAATGAGAGATTTTCTTATGCGTTTAAACAGTAATGAGGATTTTACAATAGATGAACTTATTATGGAGCCAATAATTGTTCCAAATACTGTTCGTGCTCAAAAAGTACTGGAAAACTTTAAGAATAGCTATAAGTTTGTTGCAGTTGTTGTGGATGAATATGGCAGTCTCGACGGAATTATTACAATACATGATATATTCGAAAACATAGTTGGAAATGTACCGGAAGAGACTGATGTTGAATCAACAGAACCCCTTATTTTTATGCGAGATGATAATTCTGCTCTTGTAAGCGGTGAAGCACCTATAGAGATACTAACTCAGTTTTACGAAGACTTTATTGTTGATTTCGATAAAATAGATTATTCTACTGTTGCAGGTTTTGTATTTACCTGTATTAATAAAATTCCCGGTGTTGGAGATAAGTTTGAATATAAAGACTTAATCTTTGAAATCGTGGATGTTGATGGAAATAAAATTGATAAAATATTGATAACGAGGAAGATAGAGACTAATGAAGTGACTATATAAATTAGCTCAATGATTTTTTTTATGTTTTATAACACAAAAAAATGTTAGGTACATACAAATTTCTGTGTTAATTTTACACCAATTTTAAAAGATCAATCTTCATCCTTATCTTAATTTAAAAACCAAGAAAATAACATGAACGAAATGTATAGCAAGTCCGGTTTGCTTGTTAAAGCTTTTAACAAAATTGTAGATAACAGGCAAATCGGACTATACATTATAACAAATAATGTTGGAAGTGAAGTTACAATCACAAATTATGGTGCTAAAATAGTATCATTGATGGTACCCGATAAAGATGGAAAATTAACAGATGTAGTTTTAGGTCATCCCACAATTGATGAATATCTTTCGTCTGAAGAACCATATTTCGGCGCAGTATGTGGTCGTACAGCAAACAGAATAGCTAAGGGTCGTTTCTCATTAGAAGGCATAAATTATGAGCTAGCTGTAAATAACGGTCCAAATTCTCTACATGGAGGTATTAAAGGATTTAATGCTGTAGTATGGGAAGTCAAAAAGTTATCAGAAAACAGTCTTGAACTATTCTATCTTTCTAAGGATGGCGAAGAAGGTTTCCCCGGGAATCTTTCAGTTTGGGTTACTTATACCTTAACAGAAGATAATTCTCTCGACATTTCATACAGAGCTGAGACAGACAAAACAACTATTCTGAATCTGACTAATCATTCCTATTTTAATCTTTCAGGTGAAGGCGATCCTTATATAGGAGATCACTTATTGGAGTTAAATGCAGACTACTATTTGCCTACAGACGAAACTGCAATACCTTATGGTAGGTCGGAACCTGTGAAAAGTACTCCAATGGATTTTAGTGAAGTATCAGAAATAGGAGAGCGAATTAATGATGATTTCGAACAGCTTAAATTTGGGAATGGCTATGATCATACTTATATACTGAATAAAGATTCGGATAATGAATACTCTTATGCAGGATATTGCGAATCTCCTAAAAGTGGTATAATAATGGAGATGTATACAACTGAACCGGGAGTACAACTTTATACCGGGAACTGGATGACAGGCAATTTTGAAGCTAAAAAAGGACATCGTTATCCCAAAAGATCTGCTGTATGTTTCGAGACTCAACATTATCCTGATAGCATTAATAAAGTCGATTATCCTTCAATAGTATTACATCCTGAAAAAGAATTCGAATCCAGGACTACATACAAATTCTCAGTTAAAAAATAAACATTTTCTATATAACAACAATTAATTCAAAAATAACAAATGACAAACAAACGTGACAAAAACATCGTTGCCATTATTACGATGATGTTTCTATTTGCAATGATCGCCTTTGTGACCAATCTTGCGGCACCAATAGGTGTGATTTGGAGTAACAGATTTGAGGGATCCAACTTTTTAGGCATGTTGGGTAACATGATGAATTTTGCAGCTTATCTATTTATGGGTATACCTGCTGGAAAAATGTTAAGTAAAATCGGTTACAAAAAGACAGCATTGGTAGCAATTGCTGTTGGCTTTGTAGGCGTATTAACTCAATATTTGTCAGGTGTGGTAGATCCTGCCAGCACATTCCTTACATTACCTTCAAATTTTGTAATTTATCTTCTTGGTGCTTTCATTGCAGGTTTTTCAGTTTGTATGCTTAATACAGTTGTAAACCCAATGCTTAATTTACTGGGTGGTGGAGGAAATAAAGGAAATCAGTTAATTCAGATCGGCGGTACTTTCAACTCACTTGCAGGAACTTTAACTCCAATGTTAGTAGGAGCATTGATTGGTACTGTATCTAGAGATACTGCAATTTCGGATGTAAATCCGGTTCTGTATATAGCAATGGGGGTTTTTGCGGTTTCTTTTATTATACTTGGATTCATTCCAATCAATGATCCTGGAGAGAAGAAGAATAAGAAAGTTGTGTATGAAAAGAGTCCATGGGCTTTTAGACATTTTGTACTTGGCACGATCGCAATCTTTGTATATGTAGGTGTTGAAATAGGTATTCCAGGCACACTTAATTTTTATCTTTCCAATATAACCGACAAAGGAGCAGGACTCGATCCTTCTAATGCAGCTACTATAGGTGGCTTTGTTGCCGGAACCTACTGGTTTCTTATGCTTGTTGGTCGTTTCATAGGTGGACTTGTAGGAGGTAAAGTATCCAGTAAAGTGATGCTTTCAACAGTGTCGGGACTTGCAATGATATTAATAATTGCTGCCATACTTACACCGAAAACAGTAACAACGTCTATGCCGGTATTCACCGGATCTTCATTCTCATTAACGGTAGTTCCTTTAAGTGCGCTTTTACTCGTAGTTTGTGGATTATGTACATCAATTATGTGGGGAAGTATTTTCAACCTCGCTGTAGAAGGACTTGGGAAATATACCAGTGCAGCATCCGGAATCTTTATGATGATGGTAGTAGGTGGAGGAATCATCCCACTGATTCAGAATTGGGTAGCTGACCAGTCAACTTACATGTTTTCTTATATTGTTCCGTTAATTGGTCTTGCATACTTACTTTACTATGCTTTGTCAGGCTCAAAAAATGTAAATACCGACATTATTGTTAACGATGAAGATGAGGTAGTTCCAATAGATTTAGCTCCAGAAAGTCTTCCTGTAGAGTAAATAATACAGAAAAAAAAACTACAATTATTGAAAAATATAATTATGAGAAAAGAAGAAATAAAAAAAATATTTAAGGAAAAATTTGGTTGTGAAACCTCAGAAGTTTACACGTCTCCAGGACGTGTAAACTTAATTGGAGAACATACTGATTATAACGGCAGTTTTGTATTTCCCGGAGCTATCGATAAAGGAATGATAGCAGCTATCAGATTTAATGGTACTGAAAAAGTTAGAGCATACGCCATAGATCTTGATGAAAGGTCTGAATTTGGACTAAATGAAGAAGATCTTCCCAATGAAGGATGGGCTAAATATATATTTGGAGTATGTCGTGAAATCATCAAAAGAGGTGGAACAATAAAAGCATTCGATACAGTTTTCTCCGGTGATGTTCCTTTGGGTGCAGGTATGTCTTCTTCAGCAGCGCTAGAAAGTACTTATGCTTTTGCTCTGAATGATTTACTAAATCTGGGAATAGATAAATTTGAGCTTGCACGGATTGGTCAGAGCACCGAACATAATTACGTGGGAGTAATGTGTGGGATAATGGATCAGTTTGCATCAATTTTTGGTAAGGAAGGCCATCTAATTCGTCTTGATACAAAGACAATGGAGTATGAATACTTCCCATTTAATCCAAACGGATATAAACTTGTACTTTTAGATACATTAGTTAAACATGAGCTTGCATCTTCAGCTTACAATGCACGACGCGAATCATGCGAGAATGCAGCAGCAACAATAGCTAAACGTCATTCGGAAGTAGAATTTCTTCGCGATGCTTCAATGAAAATGCTAGATGAGGTGAAGGATGAAATTTCGGAAGAAGATTACATGCGTGCCAAATATGTAATTGAAGAGACTCAACGTGTCAGAGATGTGAGCGCCGCTTTGGAACGTGGTGATTATGAGGCTGTTGGTCAAAAGATGTATGAAACTCATCATGGAATGAGTAAGCTCTATGAAGTTAGCTGTGAAGAGCTTGATTTTTTAAACGATGTAGCCAAAGAACACGGTGTTACCGGATCTCGCGTAATGGGTGGTGGCTTCGGAGGATGTACAATTAATTTGGTTAAAGATGAGTTGTACGATTCTTTTATCAAAGATGCAAAGGAGCAGTTTAATAAAAAATTCGGTCATGATCCGAAAGTGTACGACGTTGTGATCAGCGACGGTGCACGTAAACTGTAATTTTTTTTAATTTATACAAGGTTGGAAGCCAGGAGCTAATATACGTTCCTGCTTCCAACTTTTTTAATCCTTATTTTTACCATGTTTTACCTTACTGACTATGTTGCATACATATTACGATAATAATAATCAATTTCTTATAGCTGTCGACTGCATTATTTTTGGTTTTAAAAATAAAGAATTAAGCTTACTTTTGACACGCAGACCTGTTGAACCGTTAAAAAACGAATGGTCACTTATGGGTGGTTTTATGGAAGAAGGAGAAAGTCTGACACAAGCAGCTGAAAAAGTGTTGTTTCGTTATACTCAGCAGAAAGATATCTATATGGAACAGGTTGGAGCTTACGGAGAAATCGACCGTGATACTGGTGGGAGAGTTGTTTCGGTAGCATTCTACGCATTAGTGCAAGCCGAAAAATTCAATACTTCACTTGCTAAAAAGTTTGATGCAAAATGGATAAATATTAATGAACTACCTAAACTAGTATTTGACCATACACAAATGGTCAATGATGCTATTGAACTTCTCCAGTATAAAGTATCCACTCAACCCATTGCCTTCAAATTTTTCAATTATAAATTTACGCTTACTGAACTTCAAGATCTTTACGAAACAATATACCAGTTGCCATTAGATAAACGAAATTTCCGAAAAAAACTAAACAGTATGAACCTTCTCGATAAGCTAGAAGAGAAGGACAAAGAAAATTCCAAACGAGGTGCTTTTTACTACACTTTCAATAAAGAACGATATAAGCAGTTTCTTGATGAAGGGAAACGCTTTTCTTTATAATTTCAGATAGAATCCAATGTAATTTAAAACAAACAGGTCGCTTAGAATATTTTTCAAAGCGACCTGTATTTATTATCAGAGGTAATCTGAAAAATTTTTGCCCTGATAATTCTCTAAACAACTACTTAATTTTGTTTAGCTGAATTAATAATTTCCATAAATTGTTCCCCTGTAATAGTTTCTTTTTCTAAAAGAAACTTAGAAGATTCATGCATTTTATCAATATTATCCCTTATAATTTGTCTTGCATTCTCCTGAGCAGTATTTATTATACTCATTACCTCTTTATCAATATCTGCAGCGGTTGTTTCTGAGCATATTAGTGAACCGTTACCTCCCAGATATCTGTTTTCATTACTCTCCAGTTGCATCATACCATATTTATCGCTCATACCATATTTTGTAACCATTGCTCTGGCAATTTGTGTAGCCTTTTTAATATCGTTTGAAGCACCCGTGGTAATAGTGTTAAATACTACCTCTTCTGCAGCCCTGCCTCCGGTAAGAGTTGTTATTCTGTTCAGCATATCATCTTTACTCATTAGAAATTTTTCTCCGGTGTCTACCTGCATAGTATATCCTAAAGCACCTGATGTTCGAGGTACAATTGTAATTTTATGTACGGGGGCAGAACCTGTTTGCCGTGCAGCTACCATAGCATGACCTATTTCATGATAAGCAATAATTTCCTTTTCCTTATTAGAGATTACAGATCCTTTTTTCTGTGCACCTGCGATAACAACTTCTACACTCTCCTCAAGATCACTTGTTGAGACAGTATCTTTATTTAGTCTTACTGCACGCAAAGCAGCTTCATTAACAATATTGGCAAGCTCTGCTCCAGAAGCACCTGCCGTTGCACGAGAAACTATATCAAGATTAACATCCTCATGTTTGATCTTTTTAAGATGAACCTTCAGTATTGCTTTTCTGGCATGTAAATCCGGTAGTTCCATCTGAATACGACGGTCGAATCTGCCTGGTCTTAGAAGTGCAGGGTCAAGACTCTCAGGCCTGTTAGTAGCCGCAAGAATTACTACCCCTTTAGTTGCATCAAAACCGTCCATCTCTGTCAGAAGCTGATTGAGAGTCTGTTCGCGCTCATCATTACCTCCGTATGCGTTATCACGTCTTTTACCTCCTATAGCATCAATCTCATCAATGAAAATGATACAGGGAGCTTTTTCATTAGCTTGTTTAAACAGGTCGCGCACCTTTGCGGCACCCATTCCCACAAACATCTGTACAAACTCAGAACCAGACATTGCGAAAAAAGGAACTTTAGCTTCTCCTGCCACAGCTCTGGCAATTAGTGTTTTACCAGTTCCTGGAGGACCTACCAATAATGCACCTTTGGGTAAAACTGCACCCAACCTGGTGTACTTTTCAGGTTTATGAAGAAAATCCACTATTTCAGTAAGTGCCTCTTTTGCTTCATCCTGACCTGCAACATCAGCAAACGTAGTTTTAATTTCCTGATCCGCATATATTTTTGCTTCTTTAGAATTACCAAACTGCATGAAGTTACCTTTAGCCCCAGTAGCTAATCGTTTACTTAACGATCTGAATATCATATAGAATATAACTCCCGGAAGTATCCATAGCAAAAGGAAGTTAATTAAGGGTGAATTCTCTTTTGGTATAACTCTCGTAAATGCGATTTTTCTATTTTCATTGGGGCTGTTTGCATTTAGAAGCCTGTTGACCAAATCATGATCGTTCATTTCTCCGGTCTGATACACAATGTTTTTGTCATCAGTTTTACCTTCCACCGAAAAGTAAATCTTCCCTTCCTCAATCATCACCTCTTTTATCTCACCGGCATCCACTTTTTCCATAAAGTCGCCATAGTCAGTGCTAATAATCTGTCTTTCAACCATGCTTGGGAATACCAGCCAGTTGAATAACAAAACAATTGCAGTTACAATTACGAACCCCCAAATAGGAGAGTACTTTTGATTCTGATTATTATTCAGATTTGGCTTTTACTTTTCTTCATCCATTATATCTTTTCTTTATATTTTTTCTTAGAAGTCTGTCTTACAAACGAAATTATTTAAAATAATTCCTGTTACTTAATTAAGCAACCGGCTAATTAAAAAAAGTATATAATATATAAAGCAAAAGTTGTGCCAGTTAAGACAATTATACAGAATTAATTTTTCAGGTAATAATTTACAGTAGTTACTACCCTCACATTTTTAATGTAAGGAGTGTTTGCATCACGATCAGAAATAGTAAACTGACCCTGAGAAGCGTTCCTGATCTTACCCAGTTTGCTCCCTGAATCCAAGGCAAACTTTTCAGCAGCCTCCCTGGCATTTTTTGTAGCATCTTCAATCATATCCGGTTTGATATTATTCAATCCGGTAAATTCATATAATATATTGTATCGATAATCACCTCCGGTAATTGCAACCCCTTGTCTCAGCAATTCAGTTTGTTCTGAAATCAACTTACGTATTTTATCCACATCAGTTGAAGTAACTGTAATTACAGAAGTTGCATTATATCGATATTGAATAGCTTGATTTATATAACGTTCAGCTTCCATATCGATAATCTCAGGAGGACTAACACTTATTTCATCACGAGATATTCCGTTAGATTCCAAAAACTCGATAATCGTTCTATTTTTACTTTGAATGTTGGTGTACAATGTTTCCATATCATTACCTATATCCTTGTACATCAACGGCCAAATTACCTTATCAGCAGGCACCTCCATTTCTGCAAGACCTTTAACAGTTACAATCCGGTCACGGTCAGTAAAGTTATTTATTCCAGTTAAAAGCAAAAAGCCGAAGATCACAAAACTCACCCCGATAATAATTGATTCTGCAATTAAATTTTTCATATTCTGTTATTTAATATAAATATTACTGATTACAAATATAAATATATTAATAATCATAAACTCATTTTACACAACTATTTATTTTTTAAAATTTCATTATATACAGCTATATAGTTTTTTGCCATAATTTCTTTTGAGAATTTTCCAGAAACTGTTTTGCGACAATCAGCACGGTCAATAGAGTCAATTTTTTTTATTTTATCGATTACCTCTTCAGGATTTTCTACTAAAAAACCGTTTCTTCCATCTTCAATCAACTCAAATATACATCCTTTATTAAAAGCCACAACCGGTGTTCCGCACGCCATTGCTTCAATAATAGATAATCCGAAAGGTTCATTAAAATTGATAGGGTGAAGCAGTAATCTGGCATTACCTAAAAGCGCATCACGCTTCTCCGGTCCCACACTCCCGATATATAAAATATAATCACCTTTTGGCTCAGGATTAAATGTAAACTGTTACAGATCAATCTCATTTTTCACCAACTCTTCTGTCAACAGTGACGTAACCTGTTCCCACGGTCCATAATGAACCGGAGGAGTACGCCATGCAATAGGGGATAACATCGCTATTTTCATTTCATCTTTTTCATAGAATTAATAATCTCATCAACGCTGATCGTGGCAAACGTGGTCACAACATCAGCAATTGCGTAAGGTAATATCAGTGTACGGTCAATTACCATAGCGCCGCATGTATAAATAACGTTAGGTACATAACCCGAACTCTCATGTTTGGCCGGAGTAATTAGAGGTTTATCCATGCGGCGAATTACTTTACCCGGATCATTCTTATCCAGTAGTAAAGCACCCAATGAATATGTGCGTACAGGCCCCACACCATGAGTGATTACCAGCCAGCCTTCATCAATTTCGATAGGCGAACCGCAATTACCAATTTGAGTAAGTTCCCAATCATAAGTCGGCTTAGCCAGCGGCTGATATTCATGCCATGAAAACAGGTTATCCGATTGCATCAGATATAGTGATTCATTGTCCTGACGTCCCAGCATCATATATCTGCCATTCACTTTTCTTGGAAACAGAGCCATACCTTTATTTTTAACAGCAGGACCACTCAGGGTAGAAATCCTAAACTTTTTGAAGTCGTCTGTCTCCAGCATCTCAGGCATGATTTTTCTTCCATCATACGCGGTAAAAGTTGCATAATATGTTGTACTTCCATCGTCGCGCGTAAATCTCACAAAACGAGCATCTTCAAGGCCATTGCTTTGCGTTGGCGAAGCAGGATAAATTGCCCGCTCTGTAATGTCATCAGTATCAAATTGCAGAGTAAAATTAGAAAGAGCAAGCTTTCTGATTTTATTTGTAGAATTAATCAATTCAGCCTTATTATTATCACTAAATTGATTAATCAGCCTGTTGATTTCATTATCCAAATCACTAAAAGTAAACCGATCAGATAAATTTTCAAACAGTGAAATGTTGAAATTATCTGTAAGATTCAGCTCAACCGCCTTTTGTTTGATAATTTCTTTATAATAAAAATGATCTCTGCGTTCAGGCTCATAAATTACAGGAGAATTCTCACCTACAGATATTTCAAAATCCTTGCTGATCTCACCCTCCATAAAAGTAATTGAGGATATATGGCCCTCACCAATAGCTCTAAGGCTAATAATAAATCTTGTAACACCTTCTTTATCCTGTACCGGTTGTGGAACAATTGAAGGATTGAAAAGTGCAGTCGACTCCAAAGCATATTGCTGAGTAAAATAGGCACCTATAAATTGTTTATCCAGTTCGGTAAGTTCAATATTCGCAGGAATACGATGCTTGATGTTTTCGAAATGTCGTAAAAATATCTTCTTAGATGTTTCATCAGGCATATCCAGACGTTCGTGCAGACTATCTACTATTATTTTACGCTTGCTGACAGGTGTTGAAAATATACGATAAAGTAAATGTTCAACCTGAGAGTCGCTTCCCGGCACAAAAGGGCGTACTAGTGTGCGACTCGACGAGGGAAGTATTTTTATCGGATGTTTCTTCATGTTAATTACAAGTTTATTTTTTTAGTTTCACGTAAGTACAGAGAGATATTTTGAAGTGACATCAGCCATGAAATGGTTGATTCAGCACCTTCATTCATGTTTATTCCGTTTGCCATTACCCCGTCATGACTACCCCCTGTTGAAAAATCATAAACAGGTACGTTGATGTCATTATCACCGGTGAACCAGGCCAATGCTTTCAAAGCGTAGCTTCCATATTTATCATCACCGGTATAGGATTCCGCTTGCAAACAAGCATCGATCATACCGTTTGCTTCAAGAGGTTGCTGATCAAACTGAGCTTTATTTTCAGGCGTCAGCCAACCATTATTGCCGATAGGAGAAAAGATGTTACCCCTAAACTGCTTTTCTATCAGCCAATCCAGAATCTTCAATCCCCTCAGGGCCATTTTTTCATCTTTTAGATACCATCCTGAAAAAATCATTGCCTGAGGTACTCTACTATTGCCATAACTTACTTTCTCATCATGCCATAGCCACTCATTGTCAATAGTTTTATCAAAAGTTGAAAATAACTGTTCCGCTTTCTTTTTAAGCAACTCTATTACCTCATTTTCGCCATGTACTAAAGAGTGATGAGTAAGCCCGAGAATCGAATAAGCAAGAGAACGAGGATGATAAATATCCTCCACAGCTTTTAGTCCCATTTTAAACAGACTATCGGAGTGATGATAAAAACCTGTAACTTTTGTATTAGCCGCCACATACCCCAAAGCCCAAATAGCCCTGCCGTTACTGTCATCAGTACCCGCTTCATCCAGCCATTCTCTTGAATAACTCATGAAATTCCTGAACTTACCCTTATCAGCATTATATGCATAGTCAAGGTAAGAGAGATAAATGCTGGTAAGTCTGTTCAACTCATCAACATTCTGAACATCATTTTCAAGCATAACCGTCAGCAAAAGTGCACGAGCATTATCATCTGTACAATAACCATGCGAACGGTTTGGGATACTATATCTTGCATGTTGCAGAATCCCCGTATTATCAGTCATTAGCTGCAAATGATTAAGTTTAAGCGGAGGGTAGGTAAATTTCAATTCACTCTCGTCAGCCAGCTCATATTCCGTTTTCACAACCCCCTCCTCACTGACCATCTTGCTCGACAGGTCATAGTACTGTTTACCAACATTTGGCCAATAACACTCTTTTGCAAGCGCAAGAGCATTCTGAGCTATTGTTTCTCTTTTACTGTCATTTTCCAGTAACTCATTTATTCTATCAGCAAGCTGAACAGAATCTTTAAAGTCAAACAATACACCCCTGTTGTCAGCAAGCATTTCAGTTGCATACCAGAAAGGAGTTGAAATAATTGGTTTTGCTGCCCCCATAGTATATATGAGAGTTCCCGATGAAATCTGTTTCTCGCCAAGATATGGTATCACGTAAATATCACACATTTTAAGATAGCTGAAAAGCTCCTCGTTACTCACAAACCTGTTGACAAAGAGTACATTCTTTTCAAGCCCATGTTTCTTTACAAGTCTGATCAGCGAGTGTCTATAATCTTCACCCTCATGTTTTAATACATGCGGGTGTGTAGCTCCCAGCACTATATACACAGTATCCGGATGCTTTTTTATAACCTCAGGCAGGGCATTTATCACAACTTCGATAGATTTATTTTTAGACAATAAACCAAAAGTCAGGATAACCTTTTTATTCTCAACCCCCAGTTTTTTCTTCAAACCGATAACATCCAGATTTTCTATTTCATGTACACCATGATGAATATGCACAGTTTTAGATTTAGGGATACTATATACATCATTCAGCAAATCCAGTCCTTTTGCCGAGATGCTGACAATCTTTCGCGAAAGTCTTCCCAGCTCACTCACCACTTTCCTCTGGTTTTCCGACGGATCATCAAGAATAGTATGCATAGTAGTTATAACAGGCATACGCAACCTCTTAAGCAGCTGGATTATATGTTTACCATCCTTACCGCCAAATATACCGAATTCATGTTGCAGAATTACAGCGTCAAATTTATTAGTATGCAAGAACTCTGCCGCGTTGATATACGAGCTGATATCGTTCTGTTCAATCTCAAAAGCAACATCCGAGGGGTAATTGTAATTGTTCAGTCCATCGTTAATAGCCAACACGGCAGTTTGTACTCCATTAGCCTTCATACCTTCATTCAGGTCGTGTGTAAAAGTGGCAATGCCACACTTTCGGGGAGGGTAATTCCCAATTAATGCAATTTTATTCATCGCGTATATTTATTTTATAGTTTATATTATTAAAATCGAATCTTGACATAAAAAAATCCCGAAAATTCTGACGGGATTGCAATCCTTAATTGAGCTCATAATATAGTGAAAAAATGCCATAAAAGCAAATCTAAATCTACCTGTTCTTTTATTAGGCGATTACATCGTCCTTATTTCAATTTACTTTAGTTTGTATTTATTGTAAACTTATTGAAGGACTGGACAGGATAAACTCAACACTTAATCCAAAGATTACTTATAGATCACTTATACATAGCTTATCTATATATAAGCTATATATAAGCAATCTTTGTGTGAAGTATGCAAGATTCACTTTGAGTTTATCATCATTCAGCTAAAGAAAATTTAGAGTTCCTAAAAAACGATTACATTTATATTACTATCTATATCTTCAAAAATTTTATCTATCTTTGTATCCTAATATCATACAGTATATAATTAAATTAACAATGCACGCACTATGCAGAGATTAAGACTGGTGCGGTTAATCCTTGAAAACGGGATTGTCTTTCAGGGTAAATCGTTCGGGGCCGAAAGGCCGGCATCGGGAGAGGTGGTTTTCAGTACAGCAATGGTAGGTTATCCCGAAAGCTTGACAGACCCCTCCTACAAAGGACAAATTTTATCACTTACATATCCAATAATCGGAAATTACGGAGTTCCAGCCAAAAGCGAAACAGACGGAATTTCCGATTTTTTTGAGTCTGATCGTATCCATGCATCAGGATTGATTGTGCAGGACTATTCAGATGACTATTCTCACTGGAGCGGCACTGAAAGCCTCGGAGAGTGGCTGAAAAGAGAGAATATCCCCGGTATCTGCGGAATAGACACTCGTAAGCTCACAAAGATTCTCAGAGAAGAGGGTTCGCTGCTTGGTAAAATTGTTTTTGAAGAAGATCATGAGACAGATGAGAATTCTGTTTTCAGTGCGGCAGACTATAATGATGATAGTACCGATTTTTATAATCCCGAAAATGATAATCTTGTTGCAGAAGTAAGCTGTAAAGAGATCATTGAATATGGCAAAGGAGATAAAAAAGTGGTTCTTATTGATTGTGGAACTAAACTTAATATAGTGCGTGAGCTTATTAAACATGGAGTCAGCGTGATTCGCGTGCCATGGGATTATGACTTCAACACGCTTGATTTTAATGGAGTGGTAATATCAAACGGTCCGGGCAATCCGAATCATTGTGTTGCAACAATCGGGAATATCCGCAAAGCTTTGAATAACGAAAAACCGATATTCGGAATTTGCATGGGCAATCAGTTGCTGGCTAAAGCTGCAGGAGCTATAATATATAAGCTGAGATATGGTCACAGAAGTCACAATCAGCCGGTTAGAAGGATAGGGAGCAACCAGTGTTTCATAACTTCTCAGAATCATGGATATGCAGTGGATGAATCGTGTTTAAGCAGTGACTGGGAACCTTGGTTTGTGAATATGAACGACGGTACAAATGAGGGTATAAGGCATAAAACCAAACCTTTTTACTCGGTTCAGTTTCACCCTGAAGCTAAGGGAGGTCCGAATGATACCAGGTTTTTCTTTGACGAGTTTGTAAAGTTGATAGTTAATCACTGACAGAATATTTAAGTGAATTAATTATTAATGATAATATTTGAATTTTGACTAAAGAGATGTAATCAATTAAGAGAAATAAAGGATGACAAATCGAATATTAGAGAATATTAAAAAGGTGCTGGTACTTGGGTCAGGAGCCCTTAAGATTGGTGAAGCAGGAGAGTTTGATTACTCAGGTTCCCAGGCACTTAAAGCACTTAGCGAAGAGGGTGTTGAGACTGTCCTTATCAATCCGAATATTGCAACGGTGCAGACCTCGGAAGGTGTTGCCGATAAAATATACTTTTTGCCTGTTACACCCTATTTCGTGGAGAAAGTGATAAAAAGAGAGCAGCCTGACGGTGTTCTACTTGCATTTGGGGGGCAGACAGCACTAAATTGTGGTGTGCAGCTTTACAAGTCGGGTGTTTTCGAAAAATATGGTGTAGAGGTTCTGGGTACTCCCGTACAGGCAATAATGGATACGGAAGACCGTGATCTGTTTGTCAAAAAACTTAATCAGATTGAAGTTAAAACAATTCAGAGTTATGCGGTATCTTCTGTAAATGAGGCACTTGAATCGGCAGAAAAACTTGGTTATCCTGTTATCGTAAGAGCAGCTTATGCACTTGGAGGTCTGGGTTCAGGCTTTTGCAAAGATGCTAAAGAACTCAGAGAGCTGTCTGTGAAGGCATTAAATTACTCTGATCAACTGCTAATCGAGAAGTCGCTTAAAGGCTGGAAAGAGATTGAATATGAGGTTGTTCGTGATAGATACGACAACTGTATAACGGTGTGTAATATGGAGAATTTTGATCCGTTGGGTATACACACCGGCGAAAGTATTGTCGTTGCACCTTCTCAAACACTCACCAACTCAGAATATCACAAGCTTCGCGAACTGGCTATCAAGATAGTTCGCCATATAGGAATAGTTGGTGAATGTAATGTTCAATACGCACTTGATCCGGAATCTGAAGATTACAGGGTGATTGAGGTGAATGCGCGGCTTAGTCGCTCTTCTGCCCTGGCATCAAAGGCAACAGGTTATCCTTTGGCTTTTGTGGCAGCTAAACTGGGACTTGGGTACGGACTATTTGACCTTAAAAATTCTGTTACCAAAACCACCAGTGCCTTCTTTGAGCCTGCACTTGATTATATTGTTGTGAAAATTCCCCGCTGGGATTTGGGGAAATTCAGCGGTGTATCTAAAGAGATAGGTTCAAGCATGAAGTCGGTTGGCGAGATAATGTCAATCGGCAGAACTTTTGAGGAGGCTATTCAGAAAGGGCTGCGGATGATTGGTTTGGGTATGCACGGCTTTGTGGAAAATAAGGAGCTGATAATTCCTGATATTGATAAAGCATTGAGGGAACCGACAGACCAGCGTATATTTGTGATTAGCAAGGCTTTCCGGCAAGGTTATACTGTTGATGAGATTCATGAGCTTACAAAAATTGACCGATGGTTTTTAAGTAAACTTCGCAATATTGTTGATACTGCAGAGAAATTGGAAGATATTCGCATTTCTCGGTTTTATTTGCAATTAAGCGGCAACAATGACTATTACACTGATTTTGAAGAACATATTGAAATTTTAGAGCTTCTGGTGCATGCCAAAAAACAAGGTTTTTCAGATTTTCAGATTGCAAGAGCAGTGTACAAGGATTACACCAATGATTTTCATACTCGGCAAATAAGATCATATAGGAAAGCACATGGTATACTTCCTTTTGTTAAGCAGATAGATACACTGGCAGCGGAGTTTCCCGCTCAGACAAACTACCTGTACCTTACATACAACGCATCAGAGAGTGATGTAAAATATTTTGGTGATCACCGATCAGTGATCGTACTGGGGTCAGGGGCTTACAGAATAGGATCGTCGGTTGAATTCGACTGGTGCTCGGTTAACGCCCTGAACACCGTTCGCAAAGAAGGTTACCGCTCTGTAATGATCAATTATAATCCGGAGACAGTATCAACGGATTATGATATGTGCGACAGGCTTTATTTTGATGAGCTGTCTTACGAAAGGGTTATGGATATTATTGATTTGGAAAACCCACATGGTGTGATTGTTTCTGTTGGAGGACAGATACCTAATAATCTGGCGGTCAGACTTGATAATGCAGGGGTGAATATCCTGGGTACTTCAGCAAAAAGTATTGATAATGCAGAGGATAGGCATAAATTCTCCTCGATGCTTGACAGGCTTGAGATTGATCAGCCGAGATGGAAGGAGCTTACAACGCTGGATGATATTCATAAATTCGTGGATGAGGTTGGCTTTCCTCTGCTGGTTAGACCTTCTTATGTTTTATCAGGTGCAGCAATGAATGTTTGCTCAAATAAACCTGAGCTGGAACGCTTCTTGACACTGGCAACTGAGGTATCGAGTATATACCCTGTTGTGGTTTCAGAATTTATTGAAGATTCCAAGGAAATTGAGATGGATGCTGTGGCACAAAACGGAGAGCTGGTGGCTTATGCAATATCTGAGCATGTGGAGTTTGCAGGAGTTCATTCAGGTGATGCCACAATCTTGTTTCCCGCTCAGAAAATATATGTGCAGACCGTCAGGAGGATAAAGCAGATAACGCGGCAAATTGCAAAAGCACTTAATATATCAGGACCATTCAACATTCAGTTTCTTGCGAAGGATAATTATATTAAAGTTATCGAGTGTAATCTAAGAGCATCAAGATCATTTCCTTTTGTATCCAAAGTGTTGAAAATAAACTTAATAGAGCTGGCTACTAAAGTGATGCTTGGTATTAAGGTTGAGAAGCCGGAGAAATCGGCTTTTGAACTTGATTATGTAGGAATAAAAGCGCCTCAGTTCTCGTTTACACGATTGCAGAAGGCCGACCCGGTTCTTGGTGTTGATATGGCATCAACCGGTGAAGTGGGGGCTATCGGCAGTCATTTTGATGATGCACTGCTCACATCAATGCTTGCAGTGGGATATCGTATTCCTCAAAAAAATATAATGATTTCTTCGGGTGGGACAAAGTCTAAGGTAGCTCTGCTTGAAGCTTGCCGTTTACTTAGGGATAAAGGGTACAATCTTTTTGCAACAGGAGGAACAAAAAAGTTTTTGGAAGAAAATGGAGTTGAGAGTACCTTTGTAGCTTGGCCGGATTATAAAAATGCGGAACTGAAAGTTAATGAAATGATAGCCGAAAAGAGATTCGACCTGATCATTAATATTCCGAAGAATCTGACTGAAAGGGAGCTCACAAACGGTTACATGATTCGCCGAGGTGCCATAGACTATAATATACCGCTTATCACAAATGCAAGACTGGCAGGTGCTTTCATTAAAGCTTTCTGCAGAATTACGCAGGATGATATTAAGATTAAACATTGGGAAGAATATAATTGATAAATATAATATAAATGGATCAATCTATTAAAAAAGTAATTTTACTGGGTTCCGGTGCCCTGAAAATCGGACAAGCGGGGGAATTTGACTATTCGGGTTCACAAGCTCTGAAAGCTATGCGTGAAGAGGGTATAGAAACAGTACTGATCAACCCGAATATAGCTACTATCCAGACATCTGAAGGGGTGGCCGACAAGGTGTATTTCCTGCCAATCACTCCTTATTTCGTTGAGAAAGTGATTCAGAAAGAGAAACCTGACGGGATTCTTCTGGCTTTTGGGGGACAGACGGCATTGAACTGCGGTACTGAGCTTTACCAAAGCGGTACGCTTGAAAAATATAATGTAAAGGTACTGGGAACTTCGGTTGATGCGATAATGATTACGGAGGATCGTGATCTTTTTGTAAAGAAACTTGACGAGATTGATGCAAAAACTCCTCAATCAAGGGCTGTAGAGTCGCTTGAAGAAGCGCTTGAGGCTGCTAACGAAATTGGCTTTCCAATAATGCTGCGTTCTGCTTATGCGCTTGGGGGACAGGGTTCAGGTATCTGCGAAAATGAGAAAGAATTCACAGAACTTTGTAAAAGTGCACTCTCATTCTCAAATCAGATATTGATTGAAGAGAGTCTGAAAGGATGGAAAGAGATTGAGTTTGAGGTAATAAGGGATAAAAACGACCACTGCTTTACTGTTGTTCCAATGGAGAATTTTGATCCTCTTGGTATTCATACTGGTGAAAGTATTGTTGTTGCACCGATTATTACTCTCCGTCAGGATCAGATTGAACTACTTGAAGATGTAGCCAGAAGGGTAGTTCGCCATATTGGAATAGTTGGTGAATGTAATATTCAATATGCTTTTAATGCGGAAACAAATGATTACAGAATTATTGAGATAAATGCACGACTAAGTCGCTCTTCCGCTCTGGCATCCAAAGCTTCAGGTTATCCCCTGGCATTTGTTGCTACAAAGTTAGCTTTAGGTTATACATTAGACCAGATAGGTGAAATGGGTACGCCTAACTCTGCCTACACAGCACCTAAGGTGGATTATATGATTGTTAAGATTCCTCGCTGGGATTTAAATAAATTCTACGGAGTGAGTCACGAGATCGGGTCATCAATGAAATCCGTGGGTGAGGTGATGTCAATTGGGCAGTCGTTTGAAGAGGTCATCCAGAAAGGTTTGCGAATGATCGGGCAGGGGATGCACGGTTTTGTGGGCAACAGAGAAATCACTTTCGATGATGTTGAAGAATCGCTTTCAAAACCTACCGACCTGCGTATTTTTGCAATTGCTGATGCATTTGAAAAAGGATATAGTGTAGAGAAGATTGAAGAGCTCACTAAAATTGATCCGTGGTTTCTTGGGAAGCTGGAGAATATTTACAATTATTCAAAAGTAATTTCTTCATATAATAAAATTGAAGATCTTCCCGAAGATGTACTTCGTGAAGCTAAGCGACTTGGTTTCTCCGATTTCCAGATTGCCAGATTCATTGAGGAACCTGAAGGAAATATGGAGACAGAGCAGATAAGGGTTCGCAATCATAGGAAAAGTCTGCAAATCACTCCTGTAATCCGCAGAATTTATACAGTTGCCTCTGAACATCCAGATAAGACCAACTATCTCTATTTCACTTATGGTGATGTAAAACCACACACTCCATACAAAGAAGATGGGAAAGAAGCTGTAATTGTGCTTGGGTCAGGCGCTTATCGAATTGGATCATCTGTTGAGTTTGACTGGTGTTCTGTTAACGCTGTACAAACAGCGCGTGAGCTTGGTTATGACTCAGTTATGATCAATTACAATCCGGAGACTGTTTCCACTGATTATGATATGTGTGACAGGCTCTATTTTGATGAGCTTACATTTGAGCGTGTGCTTGATGTGATTGATGTAGAAAATCCTAAAGGAGTTATTCTTTCTGTAGGCGGACAAATTCCTAACAACCTTGCGATGAAACTTCATCGTCAGGATGTTCCTATACTTGGTACACAGCCTACATCAATTGACAGAGCAGAAAACAGACATAAATTCTCGGGAATGCTTGATGATCTTGGAATTGATCAGCCGAGATGGAAAGAGGCGAGTAGTGTAGAAGAAATTGATGCGTTTATAGATGAGGTTGGTTTTCCTTTACTTATAAGACCTTCTTATGTACTTTCAGGAGCAGCAATGAATGTTTGCTATGACAGAGATCAGATGCATACTTTCTTGAAAATGGCAGTGAATGTCTCCAAAGAATATCCTGTAGTGATTTCTAGTTTCATGCAGAATGCAAAAGAGATTGAGTTTGATGCAGTTGCAAAAGAGGGTGAGGTAGTTGAATATGCTATTTCAGAGCATGTTGAGTTTGCAGGTGTTCACTCAGGTGACGCCACACTGGTTTTCCCCGCGCAAAAGATCTATTTCGAGACAATGCGAAGGGTAAAAAAGATCTCAAAACAGATTGCAAAGGAACTTAACATAAGCGGACCCTTTAATATTCAGTATCTGGCAAAGAACAACGACATCAAGGTTATCGAGTGTAACCTAAGGGCAAGTCGCTCGTTCCCATTCGTTTCCAAAGTGTTAAAGCAAAACTTTATAGATACGGCAACACGCATTATGCTGGATGCACCTTATAGTAAACCGGACAGTTCAGTTTTTGATCTGGAATATATAGGTGTGAAAGCATCACAATTCTCATTCTCCAGATTACAGAATGCAGACCCCGTGCTGGGAGTTGATATGTCGTCAACAGGTGAAGTAGGTTGTATAGGTGATGATTTTTCTGAAGCTATACTTAAATCGATGCTCTCTGTTGGATATAAAATCCCTAAAAAAGCAATACTGATATCTTCGGGAGAGATGAAATCGAAGGTTGACCTACTTGATGCTTGTAAGCTATTGGGAGAAAGGAATTATGAACTTTATGCAAGTCATGGCACCCAGAAATTTCTGGTTGATAATGGTATTAAGGCAACCGAAGTTGATTGGCCTGATGAGGATGGTGAAAATAATATCCTGACTATGATAGCTGATAAAAAGTTTGATCTTATAATCAATATCCCTAAGGATGTTACTCGCAGAGAACTAACTAACGGATATAATATACGTCGTGGAGCAATAGACTATAATATTCCGTTAATTACTAATGCGAGGCTGGCAAGTGCTTTTATTACAGCTTTCTGTACATTAGATCTTGATGATGTTCATATAAAAAGTTGGGACGAATATTGATTAAACAGGGATAATTTTTCTTCTGTAATTACCTACTTCTGGTATTTAAAGCGTCTTATGCTTCTCTTGGGAGTTTTATCAAACTCCTCTTCCTGAATGCGAAATGAAGCAATGCGACTATAAATAGGTAGAGTGGAATTCACGTCATTAATTATATTAGTGAATAGTGAGTTCCACTTTTCTTCATCTATTTCTTCTGCTTTAAGAACATCTTTATCAGGAACTATAAGGGCGATAATCTTTTTGTTTTCACCTATTACAAGAACTTCTTCGATATAATTTGAGCTACTTAGTTTTTCCTCTATCTCCTCAGGGTAAATATTCTGTTCGGAAGGTCCTAATAATAGATTTTTGTTTCTTCCTTTAATAAAAATGAAGTTATCCTTATCTATTGTGCCAAGATCTCCAGTTTTAAGCCACCCGTCATCTGTGAATGTATCTTTGGTTGCTTCTTCATTCTTATAATAGCCGAGCATCAGATTGCTTCCTTTAGTAAGTATTTCTCCTACGACATTTTCCTGATTTCTCGAATCAATTTTTACCTGCATCCTGTCGACAACCTTCCCTGAAGAGCGTTTTTTATATTCCTTCCAGTAAGCATAAGAAATGAGTGGACCACACTCAGTCATACCGTAACCTACTGTGAACGGAAATTTTATCTTCTTGAGGAAGTTTTCTACATCTTTGTTTAAAGCAGCACCACCAATAACCACTTCATCAAGATTTCCACCAAAGAATTCAATCATCGATTTGCGCACTTTAGAATATACAACAGAATTTAGCAAAGGAATTTTAATTAAAGTTGCAGCTGAACCCTTTTTTATTTTAGGGAATACAACCTTTGTAACAATTTTTTCCAGAATCAGTGGAACAGCAAGTACAAGTTTAGGTTTGGTCTTAGCAAAAGCATCCTTAAGAATTTGTGGAGAAGGAGTCTTGCCAAGAAAGTGAATATGGCAACCGAGAGAAATGGAATTCAGAATCTCAAATGCTAAGCCGTAAGTATGTGCCATTGGAAGCATACAAACAATATTATCACCTGCTTTTATAAAATTCACATTCTCGTTGGCATATTTAGTGTTTGACCAGAGGCTTCGGTAGGGTAGCATAACACCTTTAGGGCTGCTGGTAGTTCCTGAAGTATAATTTATGATTGCCAGCTCTTCAGGCTTATCAGTTCTGAAATTTATATCATTTACAAAAAAACCCTTCTTGTATTTTTTCTCGAAGTAAGCAGGTGCTTCAGACATAAACTCTTTTAACTCATCAGAGTTTGATTTTAGGAGAGTGAATTTGTCTAATGAAAAAACAATTTCAGTTTTAGGGATAGCAGTTTCATCAATACCGGACCAAATGGCTTCATCAACGAAGAACATTTTTGAATCGGAGTGATCTACAATAAACTGAACGCTACCTTTGTCAAATTCATTTAATATATTTACAGAAACAGCTCCATAAGAGAGTGTAGCGAAGAAAACGATTGCCCAGTTTGAGCTATTTCTTCCACATAATGAAATTTTATCTCCACGCTGTACACCGGCAACCTTAAAAATATCATGTAGTTGATCAATTTCGCGAGCAAAGTCTCTGTAGTAAAGTGTTTTTCCCTCGTAATCTGTCATTGAAGGCAGATCCCAATGATTTCTGATACTCTGCTCAATTATGCTTAAAAAACTGTTTTGAATCATTATTTTATTTCTTATGTTAAATTTCCAGACCTAAAGTTACACATTAAATAAAAACAAGCAAGAGTTTTTATTTTTTATTTACTAACGCACTACGTTTTTGTAAAAATAGTTATTTACACACATAATTGATAATTTGCATTATTATTAGTTGTAAATTGGCTTTTTTTATACTTAAAATTTCGTATTCAAATTATTTTATCTTACTTTTACAAATAGTTTTTCTAAATCTGTAGGAAAGTATAAGTTTTGTAAGAAATATTTGTAATGTAGTCCCATAACTATGAATTATTGATTAATCTGCCTTTTATCTTACCTAAAGATAATCGAGAATAGGTTAAAATAATATAAACATGAAATAATAAAGAAAACACTTATGTCATCAATTTCAAGAAGAAAGTTTTTAGAAACCGGTGCACTTGCGGCAGCCGGGTTGACCATTGTACCCTCATCGGTACTTGGAAAGAGTATGGGCTATAAAGCTCCAAGTGATAAGCTCAACATTGCTGCTGTTGGTATTGGAGGTATGGGTAACTCAAACCTCAATAGTCTGCAGAGCGAGAATATTGTTGGCCTTTGTGATGTAGACTGGAAATACAGCCAGCGTGTGTTTGAAAAATATCCTAATGCTAAAAAGTATTACGATTACAGACGCATGTATGATGAGCTTGGCAAAACTATCGACGGAGTTGTAGTAGCAACTTCAGACCATACTCACGCTATTATTACAGCTGATGCTATGACTATGGGTAAACACGTTTATGTGCAAAAACCTCTGACACACAGTGTTTACGAATCACGTCTTTTAACAAGGCTGGCTAAGAAATATAAAGTGGCAACCAGTATGGGTAACCAAGGTTCTTCAGGAGCAGGTGTACGTCAGGTAATCGACTGGATTGCAGATGGTCAGATTGGTGAAATTACTAAAGTTGAAACATTTACCGACCGTCCTATCTGGCCACAAGGTTTAATGATTCCCAAAGAAATACATAAAGTACCTTCTACATTAAACTGGGATCTTTTCATTGGGCCGGCTAAGAAACGCCCGTTTAATGAAATTTATCACCCATGGAACTGGCGCGGATGGTGGGATTTTGGTACAGGTGCTCTTGGTGATATGGCTTGCCATATTCTGCATCCGGTATTTAAAGGACTTAATCTGGGTTATCCGTCAAAAGTTGAAGCGTCTTCAACGATGCTTCTGACTGACAGTGCTCCATCTGCTGAGATGGTTAAGTTTACTTTCCCTGCTCGTCCAAATCTTCCTAAGGTTGCTATGCCTGAAGTAGAAGTTTACTGGTACGACGGTGGTCTTCAGCCAATGCGTCCAGAAGGAGTTCCTGCGGGAAAGAATCTTAATGATCAGGGTGGTGGCGTAATTTTCCACGGAACCAAGGATACTCTGATTTGCGGTTGTTATGGTGTAAACCCATGGTTAGTGTCTGGTCGCACACCAAATTCTCCAAAAACTCAGCGTGAGGTAACTCTTTCTCATGAAATGGACTGGGTACGTGCATGTAAAGAATCTCCTGAAAACCGTGTTGAAACTGCATCTCCTTTCTCAGAAGCAGGACCTTTCAACGAAATGGTTGTTATGGGTGTGCTTGCTGTTAGACTTCAGAGCCTGAATCAGGAGCTTGAGTGGGATGGTGAAAATATGCGTTTTACAAATATTCCTGCAGATGCAACAATAAGAACAATTATTGAGGATGGTTTCAAGATTACTGACGGCCACCCGACATTTGCTAAGACATGGACAGAACCTGTTAATGCAATAGAATACGCAAATGAAATGATCAAACATACATATCAAAACGGTTGGCAATTGCCTGCTATGCCGTAGCAACGCAGTTTAATATAAATTAGAAAAGTTATGAAGAAAGTTATTTATTTGTTTAGTTTACTTTTTATGACAGGAATGTTATTTGTTTCGTGTACAAACACTAATAAACAATCGAGTGATGCAGATGCTACAGATTCTACTGAGGTAGCAGCAGCAGATGAGGGTTGGATTGATCTTTTCAACGGAAAAGATTTCACAGGATGGCGTGGTTATAATCGTTCCGATATGCCAACAGCATGGACAATAGAAGATGGAGCAATAAAAATTAATGGATCAGGAATGGGTGAAGCCGGCGCTAAAGATGGCGGTGATATTATTTATGATCAGAAATTTAAGAACTTCGAACTAACGTTTGAGTGGAAAGTATCAGAAGGAGGAAATAGCGGTGTTTTCTATCTCGGACAAGAAGTAGAAGGTAAACCTCTTTATGAATCAGCTCCGGAATATCAGATACTGGATAACGAAAGACATCCTGATGCAAGATTAGGAAAAGATAATAATCGTCAGTCAGCATCACTTTATGATCTTGTTCCTGCCGTACCTCAGAACTCTAAACCTGCTGGTGAATGGAATACAGGCGGCATACTTGTTTACAGAGGTACAGTAATTCACTCTCAGAATGGAGAAAATGTTGTTGAGTATCATTTGTGGACAGACGACTGGAAAGCAATGGTTGCTGATAGTAAATTCAAAGACTGGTCAAACTTCCTGAACACAGGTGGTGAAAACCAAGAAGGTTTTATTGGGCTACAGGACCATGGTGATGATGTTTGGTACAGAAACATTAAACTTAAAATATTAGACTAAATCAAAGAATTGAATATTATCGCTTTCGGGCGATAATATTTTTTTAAATATAAAAACAATGAAAAAAATATCAATCTTCTTAAGCACAGCTATACTAAGCTGTATATTTATTTTTTCAGCTTGTAACCAGAAGCAGGAAGCTACTACAGCTGAAGCCAAAAAGGATATCTATATTCAGCTATACTCTGTTCGGGATGATATCAAGGCTGATTATGCAGGAACTATTGCAGCAGTAGCTGAAATGGGTTACACAGGTGTTGAAGCTGCAGGATACAATGATGGACAATTTTATGGTATGTCTCCAGCTGAATTCAAAAAATCAATTGAAGATGCAGGTATGGAAGTTTTATCTTCACATGCAGGAAGACCTCTTGCTGATCCAGCAGCAGATACCAACTGGGAAGAAACATGGGCATGGTGGGATACAGCAATTCAGGCACATAAAGATGCAGGCATGAAGTATTTAGTTGTTGCATGGATACCTACACCTAAAACTCTTGTTGATCTGCAGGCTTATTGCGATTATTTTAACCAGATTGGAGAAAAATGTAATGCAGCAGGGATCAGATTCGGATATCACAACCACAACTTTGAATTTACTGAGGTTGAAGGTGAATTGATATATGATTATATGATTAATAATACAGATCCTGCAAAAGTATTTTACCAAATGGATGTTTATTGGGTACAGCAGGGAGGTTATAATCCTGTTGAATATATCAATAAATATCCGGGGCGCTTTGAAATCCTACACATCAAGGATGAACTTGAAATTGGTATGAGCGGAGAGGTTGATTTTGAAGCAATCTACAATAATGCAGAAACTGCAGGTGCTAAATATATGGTAGTTGAGGTTGAAAGATACACAGGTACTCCATTAGAAGGCGTAAAAGAAAGTTATGATTATTTGAATAATGCAGCCTTTGTAAAAGATAGCTATTCAAAATAATAGCTATAGTTTTTAAAACACCCAATTTTTTAAACAAATTTTCTCCCCGGACAGACTCTGTTCGGGGTTTTTTTCTTCCATTTCAAATAAAGTTTGATGCCATTTCGGATAAAGTTTTTTTCCATTTCAAACAAAGTGAAAATAATATTAGTCTTTTGGGGTGAAATTTGGGGTGAATATGGTATAAAAAAAGAAACCCCCTGATAAACAGAGGGTTGCAGGTGTTAAAAGTTGTCCCACAAGGATTCGAACCTCAACCGGCTGAACCAAAATCAGATGTGCTACCGTTACACCATGGGACAATCCTTATTTGCTTCGTGAAAAGCAAGTGCAAAAGTATAATATAAATTTTAACTATCCAAATTTTTAGGACTCAATTTCAGAAAAAACAGCTATAATGTATCCCTTCTAAATTGTTACAATAAGAAAGTGTAGACTTTATTCGGCAATCAGCAGAAAATAGTTCTTTTTACCTCGTTGAGCAACAATAAACTTACCTCCTATAAGATATGACTGGTCGATATTTTCATCAAAATTCTCCAATTTCTCCTTATTGATCATCACTCCGCCTGCCTGGAGCGTTTTTCTCATTTCACCTTTTGAAGGAAACACAGCAGCTTCTTCAGTAAGAAGATCTACAGCCTTAACACCTGCAGATAATTTCTCTTTTGATATCGTGAATTGTGGTACTCCTTCAAATACCTGCAGAAATGTTTCTTCATCTATATTGCGCAATGCCTGAGAAGTAGACTTACCGAAAAGAATTTGAGAAGCATCCACTGCCATATTATAATCCTCACGCGAATGCACCATTACCGTCAGCTCTTCGGCAAGCTTCTTTTGCAGCGGGCGTAAATGAGGAGCTGCAGCCTGTTCAGTAGCCAAAGCATCAATTTCTTCTTTTGGAAGAGAAGTAAATATCTTTATATATTTATCAGCGTCATCATCACTTACATTTAGCCAGAACTGATAAAACTTATATGGAGAAGTGTAGCGTCTGTCGAGCCATACGTTGCCACTTTCTGTCTTTCCGAATTTACCGCCGTCAGCTTTTGTAATAAGAGGACATACCAGCGCAAATGCTTCACCACCTTCAACTCTGCGGATAAGTTCTGTTCCGGTTGTTATGTTACCCCATTGATCTGAGCCCCCAAGTTGTAGGCGACAGCCTTTTTCTCGATACAGATGTAGAAAATCGTAACCCTGCATTAGCTGGTAAGAGAATTCTGTAAATGACATACCTTCACTTGACTCACCGCTGAGACGCTTCTTTACAGAATCCTTAGCCATCATATAATTAACCGTTATGTGCTTGCCGATATCCCTTATAAAATTAAGAAAGCTATAATCTTTCATCCAGTCGTAGTTGTTAACTAAAACAGCTTTATTGGGAATATCACTTTCAAAATCAAGAAATTTAGCCAACTGCTTTTTGATTGCCTCTTGGTTGTGACGTAAAGTTTCTTCATCGAGAAGCTTTCTTTCGGCCGACTTCATAGACGGGTCACCAATCATTCCTGTTGCACCCCCTACAAGGGCAATAGGAGTGTGTCCTGCTCTCTGGAAATGTTTAAGCATCATTACCCCCACAAGGTGGCCGATATGCAATGAATCGGCTGTAGGATCAATTCCAAGGTATCCTGAAGTACGTTCTTTCTGTAACTGCTCTTCTGTACCCGGCATAATCTCATGTATCATACCCCTCCAGCGCAGTTCTTCTACGAAATTCAACATAAAAATCTATTATTATCTATCTAGTGTTTAAAAGATTTGCAAAGATAATAAAAAAGAAATTATAACTTTGTGCCACCATTTGTACTTTTGTTTCTATGACTATAGTTTATTTAATCTTATCTTTTTTACTGCTATTGACATCAAATTTATCGGCAAAAGATAATCAGGGTAAAATAATTGAAGAAGTTGACAGTCTACTTGAATTAAGTAAGGATAGCAAATATAACGTAAATATTGAGTCAGCAATTGAATACGCATATCATGCACTCTCGATGAGTGAAGAGGTAAATTATTCACGAGGGAAAGCAAAATCATATCTTAATTTAGGTCAGACACTTTTCTATTTAGGGAGTTATGAAAAATCACTCGAGTACCTTTCACTTGCAGAAAAAGAACCGTATGTATCCGGAGATCCGGTTATGTTGTTTGAAGTCAGCAGAGTTCGCGGACAAATCTACACATATTTGAATTTGTACAAACAGTCCATCAGGGAATTTCAGAAATGCCTTGCCTTTGCAGAAGATATCACACCGAAACAAAACAGCGATTATTGTTTCAGTTTGACATACGAGAACTTAAGTGTTGTTTACGAATATTTAGATAGTGCAGACTCTGTATTATATTTCATGAATAAAAACAGACAAGTTCTGGAATCTATGGATGAGTCTTTTGCTTACCGAAATATGGTTAATTTATACACTTCTTTTGGCAACATATATTCCATTGAAGGTGAATTTGGGTTGGCTAAGGAATTCTTTGATAACGCACTTAATCTTACTGAAAAATATCAATACCCCTATCAATCAAGAACATATATTTTTCTTGGTGATATGGAGGTTCGCAAAGAAAACCCAGACTCTGCAATGTTTTATTATAATAAGGCCCTTAGCAATCTGGAAACAACTAAGATAAAAGGAGAGTACAGTCTTGTTTATGGACAAATTGGCGAATTATTCAGACAGACAGGGAATATTGACTCTGCAAGGATTTACAATGAAAAGCAGAATTCAGTAGATATAGAATTGTCAACTGAGCGACAAAACAGTGTAGAACATGCATTGCAAATTTTCATTGATGAAGAGAGAAAAAATAGTGCTAAAAAAAGGAATACAGAGCTCACAATAATATCAATATCTTCTTTAGTTCTTATTGTTCTAATAATTGTTGTCTGGAGAAAATCACGCAAAAGATTATTACAAAAAAAGGAAGAGGAAGCAAAAAAGCTTCAGTCGCAATTACATAATACTTTAAAAGAGATCGAAGTAAAGGAAGAAAAGACAAAGGTCTTAGAACAAAAAATAAATGAATCATTCAATGAATTAATTGAGCTTGCAAAGAACAATGACACCACATTTTTAAAAAGGTTCCAGGAAATATACCCGGAACCCTCCCAACGATTATTACAAAAACATCCTAATCTGTCAAATTCCGAACTTATCCTTTCTGCCATGATATTTCTTAATTTTACTTCTAAAGAGATAGCAACATATACATTTGTCGAACATCGATCAGTACAGACTAAAAAAAGCAGATTAAGAAAAAAATTAGACCTTCCTGCCGGTGCCAATCTAGAGCAATACTTCGCATCATTTTCAAAGTAATCAGGTATTGAAAAATCCGTACTTTTATTGCCTTTATTTAAACTTTTAAACAAGCTTACCTAAAAGCTTATAAATCCTCAATTTCCTTCCTTTAATGCAATAATCTTTTGCATTAATACTAAATGTGTGTTTTTTTATTAAATCGGACATCTCAGAGTTACATCCACATTAAGATACATATAATCAAGTATATACAAAATGTTGTAGTTTTGTAGTATATCGTTTTTAGGACATTTCTTAGATTCCAGCGTTCTTTGTACAGAAATTTTAAGTAAGTATTATCATCACAGCAATAAAAATAATTCAATAAAATGTCATTGATTTTATTCTTCACTGAAACCTATTTGTATGTTTTCTGTAAATATTATAGTTAAAAAGTGATTTTTGGATTCGAAAAAGATTTGACTAAAAAAAGTCCATAAAATCAAGCAGTTACATCAGCAAAATGCGTTTCTAGTTATAATTTAACTAATGTTAATGCCGTTTAAGTTATAAAAGTTGCAGATTTAGGACAAACAAATGTCCACTAATGACAATAATTTTGAGACAAAAATAAGCGAGATATGAAACGATTATTTCTTTCAATTGTAATCCTATTTATTATTTGTTCCTACTCTTTTTCTCAAAGTGTAGGTTTAAAGACAAATTTAGCTCACTGGGCAACCACTACACCAAACTTAGGAATTGAGTTCGCGTTCAGCAGAAAACTCACGATGGAGATAGGTTATGGTTATAATCCATTTGTCTTCAAAGATAATAAAAAAGTACAGCATTGGATTGTACAACCTGAACTAAGATACTGGACATGCGAGAGCTTCAACGGTCACTTCTTCGGTATACATGGTTTAATTGGCGAGTACAATATAGGTGGAGTAGATGTACCAATAGGGAAACTAAAAAACTTAAAAGACTACAGGTATCAGGGATACGCTTACGGTGGCGGAATAAGCTATGGTTATCAATGGGTTTTATCAAAAAGATGGAATCTGGAAGCCAATCTTGGAGCAGGATATGTATATCTGGACTATGATAAGTATCCCTGTGTTAAATGCGGCACGTTGATTGGTGAAAATACCAAAAACTACTTTGGGGTAACCAAGGCAGCAGTATCCCTTATATATCTAATAAAATAAAATAGAAAGACATGAAAAAAGTTATATATATAAGTATAGCGTTTGCGCTGATGTTCAATTTTATATCTGAACTGTTTGCTCAGGAGAACTACACAGATCAGCTTTTAGTAGAAAACCTTACAATATCAAAAGAAGCTGATGTCACCGACATTTCAATGGACGTAAACTTCAGCAATCTCAAGCTGAACAGGAATGAAATGATAATTATCACTCCGGTAATAGTTTCACCTGAAAAAGATAACAAGGTCGAACTCGAACCATTTACCATAATAGGTAAAGTAAGGAACAAAGTACTCAACAGATCATACAACAGCATAGGCAAAGTTGTACTCAATTATCCCGAAGAAAACAAAGTAGTTCGTAGAAACGGAAAAGATCAGTCGATACAGTACACCACATCCCTTCCTTTTGAAGAATGGCAACGCGATGCACAGCTCATCCTTAAAACAGAAGTAATAGGATGTGCCGACTGTCTGGATAATGAGCCCGACATGCTATTATCAGACAGAATGTTGCCTGAAAGATTTGTACCTGAATACAGCTACAAATACATTGTTCCTGAAGTAGAAGGGATAAAACAACGCAGTGAAACCCACAGTGCACATATAAACTTTATTGTAGGAGAATCCCGACTGCTGCTCGAATATAAAAACAACAAAGAAGTCTTTATTAAAGTTGGACAAGTTATCAACGATTTCAAAATTGATAAAGATCTTACCATCTCAAGCTTCACTATAACCGGATACGCATCACCCGAAGCAACAGTGCAAACAAACATGCTACTCTCGCAGCAACGAGCCGAAGGCTTCGCCAAATACCTGGCAGATAAATATGAATTACCTTTAAACCAATTCACAGTCAATTGGGTAGGAGAGGACTGGGAAGGATTGCGCAAAGCAGTAGAAGCTTCAAATTATGCCAACAAAAATCAGATCATAGATATAATAGACAATGTAGCCGATCTTGATGTACGCGAAACACGCATAATTGCACTTGACAACGGTGTCACATACAGAAAACTCTACAATCAGTTCTATCCACCCCTACGACGCATAGATTACGCCATAAATTATGTATCACGCCCGTTTGAGGTTGAAGAAGCAGCAGAGCTAATCAAAACCCGTCCAAATCTTCTAAGTCTCAACGAAATGTTCCTCGTAGCCAACACTTTCCCTGAAGGAAGCAAAGAATACAACCAGGTGTTTGAAATTGCTGCTAAAACATTCCCTGAAAGTGACATTGCAAACATAAATGTAGCAGTTCAAGAACTTCGGAACAACGAAACTGACCAAGCCATAGCCCGCCTCGGACAATTTACAGATAACCCCGATGCACTAAACCTGCTTGGAATAGCATACGCTAATAAAGAATTGTACGACAAAGCACAAGAGTACCTGAATCAAGCAATAGCGAAGGGAAATAAAGGTGCAGAACACAATATGCAACAACTAAAGAGAGTGTTGGAAGACAACTAGATAAATAATACAAATGACTAATTATTAACTATTAAAAAATTGAGATAACGAATTAAAAAATTAATCACATTTTAAATTTTAAACAAGATGAAACTATTCAAATTATTATTCGTAGCGATTATTGCCTTTGGCATGGTGGCTTGTAACAATGAAGATGTTCCTGAAATTATTGACGGACCAGATGCATCTGTTTCAGTTAAAGTATTCCCAAGCAGTAAATCACCTGCAACACGTTTAGCAGGAGACTTAACAGGTGATGGTGTTAGTACTTTAGGATTAGCTGAAGAGAGTGCCATTAAAAACGTTGAAGTGTGGCTTTTTGTAGGAGAAACACCTGATGGTTATAAAAAAGGAGGCAATAATGAAGCTTTTGTTGAAGAAGTTGTTACAACTGCTGGACCTAAGATAATGGTAGTTGCAGCCAATGCAAATATTGGTGCTGTTGACAATAAAACACAATTATTAGAAAAATTTGCTGAAACATTATCACAAGATCTGACTAATGGTTTAGTTATGACTTCAGTGCCGGTTGATATTGAACTTATTGGTGGTAAAAATCAGTATGGATATAAAACCACAGATACAGATGCTGCATTATCTTTATATGAAGCAAATGCAAATCAAATTTCAGCAGGTGTTCGTTTGCCAATTACACGTATTAATGCACGCATAGCATTAGTTGGATTGGAATATAATTTCACTAGTCCATTCTACGATGAATTCCGATTAACCGAAGTTGCATTATTTAATGCCCGTGAGGCGTCAAATTATTTTGGTACTCCTTTATACAAAGACAATGATTTTCTATATGGTTCTGCTTATCCATCTAGTTTAAGTACTTATGTAGGAAGTGTTGGTTATGCAGGAGGAGCAACATACACTGCAGCTGTTGATTCAAATTTGGCACAAGCTTATTATAATCCAGTTCAGGATCCTGCACTCGTTGCACCTACTTTAGTAAATGCTAAAAACGCTCACTACTTCTATGCTTTCGAAAACAGTGCAAATACAGAAACTGATAAGGAAGGAACATTTATTGTATTAAAAGGAACTCTTTGGAATGATGGAGAACAATACAAGGCTCTTGGCTTAGAAACTGATGCTGATGGATATACTTACTATGCTATTTGGGTGAATGCTGTTAATGACATGTATACTTATGATGAAGAGTATGCACCTGATGGTACAATTAAACGTAATACCCAGTATAACATTTCAGTTAATTTAAAGAAAGCAGGTAATCCAACAATCGATCCTCCAGTAGAAGCTCAATTAGATGTATGGGTCGAAGTTGCTCCTTGGATTGTAGTAGGACAAGATGTTGAATGGTGAACACCCAACACCAGCTCCTTGAATAATTTAGAGCAATAAACTGTTTTCAACAGTAAGAAATAGTAGCCTAAACTCCTACTATTCAAATCCGACAACAAAAACACCGCGGCAGGGGAGTGATACCCCTCCGCGGAACAAAGAAAACTAAAAATAGATGATGATGAACAACAATAGCAAATTCAGCTTAATGGTGGTAATCATATTGATGATTACAGGGCTACTTAGCAGTTGTTTTAAAGAGGATTTGTCGGACTGTCCACTGCCTTTTCAGGTAACAATTAAAGCACTGGATATAGATCTAAATGATATTACCGAGTCGGGTGAAGTGTATAATGCAATTCTGTTTGCTTTTGATGAAAACCAAAATTTGGTAGGTGCTTTTGAGCTTACTGCTGATCAGGTAAAAAGTAGAAAACCAATTGATATTATATTAGATTATCCGGGATTTACTGCACTAACATTTATTGCCTGGGGTAATGTCGACAATAATTTAGATTTCTCACAAATTTCCTCTGTAAAGAAACTGGTTGACTTATATGTAAGACTTAATGTAAAGGATGGATATGCACAACCCTCCTCAGACTTTTTCCGTGGCAACCTTATTGTACCCGTAGAATATGGCGGCACTGGAATGGGTAAGTCACATGTTGTAGAAATAAAGCGTATGACAAGTGGTGTAACCATAACATCGATAAATCTTAAGGAGTGGAATGGCAGCAAAGAAGGTAATTATACTTATGTAGTGCGATCATCAATGAATACTTATGACCCTGACGGAAAGCTTGTAGGCGAACCAGTAAACTACTCTCCAAGAGCGGCATTCCAACAGAATGGTTATTTTTCAGCACCAATATTTTACACTTTCCCTACTGAAAAGTTCATAGTGGACATATATTACAATGGAGAATTAATTTATACCTGTGATGAGGATGCCGATGGCAACCCATTTGTTCCACAAGTAGGAAGGACACTGAATATTATTATTATTTTCTCTTCTGAGCTTAACATTATAGCCGAGGTAACTCCCTGGAATGTGGTATATCAGTATGTTGAATACAAATAAATTGGAAATTATGAGAAGCAAAAAATATTCATACTACTTGCAGGTTATTTTAGCACTATCACTGTTCATGACATCTTTCACGTCATGTCAATTTGAAGAGTTATCTGAAGATTGCAACAAGAAAGGCTTGATTATCCTGAACTTAGGACTTGATGGAATGAGTACACGTGCAGGTAATCTTTTTGAAGGTACAGGTTATGAAGTTGATGGAGTGATAAATAAAGTTCGCATTTTTGTATTTGTTGGTGAGGCACTTGAAATCAACAACTTGTATACTTCCGGAGAAGATCTGTTTACCAATCCATTTATACTAGAGGTCTCAACAGGTACAAAAGATATATATGTTGTGGCAAACGAAAGTGGTACTTTGGAAACAAGTCTTGCTAGTGTTTCTTCAAAGAGTGGACTTTTAGACTTAATGGCTGATGAAATTTCTAGCCCTCTATCTATACCATTATTAATGACAGGCAGTATAGAAGAAATAGAAGTAGTTGAAAATCCAACTTCAGAACAAAATAATCCCGAAATTACTTTAACTAGAGCTGCAGCAAAAATAAGCATGCAATTCAATAAAGCCGAAGGACTAACTGATAATATAAAAATCACCAAAGTTTCATTACTTAGCAACGCTTATTCATCAACGCTTTTCCCGGCAGCTACAGAGCCTACTGATCCTACTTTTGATACTGATACATACTGGGATTTAGCTATGTCATTTTCAACACCAATTGATGTGACTACATCAACACCGGAAGTTGCTGATCTGAAAAACATCTACTTATATGAAAATCTGGGTAACAGCGCAGGAAATAAAGCAGTTGCCACCCAACTCGAAATAGAAGCACTTTACAATAATATTGAGACTAAATATCGTGTATACATAAACGAAGATATAGCTAATCCAACTGTTGTAACTCCAGGCAATCCAAATTCATCTGTAGTAGATATAAAAGATCACTATTACAATATCAAGCGAAATTATCACTATGAGTTGACAGGCACAATTTCAGGGTTAGGAGAGTATACAACTATTTCGGTGAAAGTGAAAATACTACCTTGGACAGTTCACGAATATGCAGTTCCATTAGAATAAACATGTAAAATACAGATATAAGATGAAAAAATATATAATAATTCCGATACTCTTATCACTGTTCATTTTTGTAGGCTGTGTAGAAGACTTGCCAACTACATCAATGGTTGAGATAGAACCGGGTAGTACATATCTGAGTTTACGATCAACTGAAATTACAGTTCCCGTTGCTGGAGGAGTTCCAGAGTCAATAACTCTCAAATCTTTACGAATACTTGTATTCAAAAAAGCAAGTGGACAAATAGTGACCAATAAGAAGTTTGATATAACAAGTGTAAATGCAACAGAACAAGAAGATGGTAGCTGGATAGCCGACTTCTCTGACTTTGTAGCACCAACTAATCCCGGTCTCAGCGTTGTTTATGCTGTTTTAAATGAAGATGTTACAGAAGTATCCGGACAATCATTAACTTCTGCACTCAACGGCATAACCACACTTGATGGTATGCAAGCACTGGTAAATACACCTCTTACTTACACACCATTACGTGTAGTAATTGATGAAGATACCGGCAAACCAATTGAACCTCCATTTGTAATGGTTGCTTATGATGAATTTACAATTCCTGATAATAGACCAATCACCGATCCATTTACAGCCGATTTACGTGGATTGGGTGAAGACTCAAAAGGATTTGCAATGGATAGAACCATGGCAAAAGTCACAATAAAAGGTGTTTCTAATAATAATACTGATGGTAGTCCATTGAGTGAAGCGCTTCAACTGGAAACAAGCAGCATATTTATTTTGGAAATGGGATTGACAAATGTTCCTAAGCAATACTTTTGGACACCTAACAAACAACAAATCACTTATACTAATCCTGTCCCTCCATATAACCCAGCGTTGGGTTACCAAAATATAACATTTCCTCTACCTGAAAATTCTGATCTCGACTACTATGACAGAAATTGGGATGGAAATATTAGGTTTGAATTCACTGCTAATGTCATTGAAACACAAACAAAAGATGCTCGTATTTGGTGGACAGGAAAAGCCATGGGGTCAGGTGCTTATACATTAAACAAGTATGAGATAGATGCTAAAATAATCAGTGATAACAATAAACAAAGTAATCTTTATTATGATATATATAATGGTGCAAACCCTCCTATACTGGAATTAAATAGTGGTAATTGGCCTTCATGGGCTCTGGATAAGTTAAATGATCCCACTCTACCTTTTCTACCGAGCGAATATGTTTTTAAGGATCAAAACTTCGAGCCACAGATTACAGGCGGGTCTTGGTCATTAAAAGAAAAGAATATTTCATATTATGTTCCTGAGCACATATTATCAACAAGTTTAGACGCGGCCAATTCAACTAAACTGCGAGTTAAAGCAGCAAAAGTATCGCTTCCAACTACTATTAGTGCAGAGGAAAGTAGTCGTATAGTTTGGAATAATCCAACTTGGGGACCATGGAGTTATGCTGTTATTGCCGGACAACCTATCACTCAGGCTTTGCTTAATACCCTATGGGGGTTTGAGAGAGATACTCTTACAATAAATAATGTAAGACATCCGATTATTAGACATTATTGGAATCTCGGACTTCGTGTCAGAGAAGGAACCAATACAGGAACAATAGAAGGAGTTCAATTTAAAAATATTAGTGCAACTCCTGAAACAAATACAAAGACCTTTTATATCCCTATTCGGAATGAAGTTGAGGAAGGAAGCCCGGCAGATTATAACATTTATCGCAACAACGAATACAAATTCTCAGTTCATGTATTAGAACAATGGCCATTATCTGCACCTTCAGGTGCCCCTTCTCAATCATCAACAAGAAGTGCCTGGGAAGATCCCAACCAAAGTATGGTACTAAGAATCGTTCCGGAATAGAAGTCCAATTAAAAAGGTGTAGATCAAACAGAGATAGAACAGTTTAATTATAGAATTAAGAAAACTTATTTATGAAAGAAGCGACTAAGGCATCATCGATTTTTGCAAATATTTCATCTTGTACACTTAGTTTTGTGGATGGTAAGAAGGTGAACATTTCGGGAGGTGGAAAAAAAAGCCTTATCGTGAGTGTGCTGCTAAACGAATCTGACTTCACATTATTAAATGAGTCAGTAATGAAACACTTTAAGGATGCGGAGACAGTACCGGAGCTTGCTAAAATGTGTGGCTACTCATGTACAAAAACCTTTTCAAGGCATTTTATAAAGCATTTTGGTGAAACTCCAAAGCAGTGGATCTTGAATATGAAGCAGGAGGAGATGATTCTTATGCTGAAAGAAACGACTTATTCGTATGAACGTATAAGTTCGATGCTGAAGTTCAAAAACCTTTCGCACTTTAATAATTTCTGTAAGAAAAGAACTGGTTTTACACCTAAAGAGATTAGGAGTTCTGTTTGAAGTTCAAAAAAGTCATATCAGAGAGAATGCGGCATTGAAGCCGGGAAAGTGGATCTGTATGATTCACTTTTTTTTGTACATATACAACACATAAATAGGCTGTATTTGGGACCATTTAAAGTCTTATTAAATTCTAATCAGATCCTAACCAACTCCTAATTTATATAAGGGATATTAGGAGTTGGTTAGGAGTTTGTACGGAGTTGTTTAGAATTTAGTATGGATATTTCATCGTTAAATAAATTTTCATACAGTACTTTTTGGCACAAAAAAAATGGACCGAGAGGGTCCACTTTTTTGTTTTAGAAATTATCCTGAGGATATTTAATGTATGCTCAAGACTAATCTTATTTTAATTACAATTATTGTACTAATGACATAAATTCTTGGTTTGTGCGGTATTTTGCAAATTCCAGATCATTGAGTGCCTGTGTTGCAATACTTCTGTCGCGACCAATTGCAGTGCGCAGGTTAGAAGCTACTTCGTTGAAGTTATTTGTTCTGGAAGCAATAACAGCTAAAAGATAGGCAGTTGTAGCATCGGGATTTTCAACAGCTTCCAATGTTTGTTTTGCTTTATTGTAGTCAGATACAAGAAGTTGCGCAAGAGCTGCATTATTTGTATTGCTGTTACCATAAGCACCAACTGCCTGATTGTAGTTACCCTGCAGTAGATTCAGAAGTCCCATTGCTTCATCAAGTCCTGCTGCACCTGCTGATCTTCCAAGAAGTTCATTTGCTGTATCCAAATCGTTCTTCAATATTGCAAGAAGTGCCTTGTTCATGTTTACTTCAGGAGCATTTGGATTCACCTGTGCTGCACGGTTGAATGCCTGCTCTGCTTTTGCATAGTCACCCTGTTTGAAGTACATTGTTCCAATGTTGTTCCATCCTCTGTAGTCGTTTGTGAAGTTGGCAGTTACGTACTGATAAACATCTTCTTTAACGCTCTCATCGTTTGTAAGTGTTGAAGCATAAAGCAGTTCATCAACTGACAATTCTTTAGGATTGTTTTTCCAAGCAGTCATGATTTCTTCATCAGACTTACCAATAATCTCTATATTTGCAATGATACGTGAACGGCGTAGTTGAGGCAGGATTGTTTCTGCAAGATCTTCGAAAACATAAGAGATATTCTTGATTTCTCTTTCACGGGTTTCAGAATCCGGATACATCTCAAGTACACGAAGGATAAGTTCTTTGTCTTGTAGATTTGATCCGTCAACCAACTGGCGGAATCCTTCCCAGTCCTGTGCAGTATAATGAGCAAATACTTCAGTATTAATGTTGCGGCGTGCTAATTCACTTTCAATATAGTTAGAAGTGTTCTTCTCACGTTGTGCGGCAAGCGGTTCGTTGATTTTTACTCCACCGTCAGGTGAAGCATAAGCAGAAACTTCAACGTTAACGTTCTGTTTTGGATCATTAAAAGCTTCTTCAACGCGCTTTTTCCATGCAGCCATGTCGCTCTTATTTAGCTCACTCTGACGAAGATTTGCCTGCTGAATAACAAACATGATATTTGTTTCCTGAGCATCCTGTATAATGCGCTGGAATCCGTCAGGTGCTACGGAAGGAGTTGTTGTTGCTACACTGGCAAGAGCTGAAGTAGCAATTACACCGTCTGCCACCTTTAGGTCAGGCAAATCGGAACGTTTGTTTTTAATCCTTCCGTCAAATCTCAGATAAAGTTCAGATGAACGCATTGCTTCTTCAAAAGGAAAGGCTGAATTCATTGTAAAGTTGCCACCTCTGGCATTACTGATTGTAACTCTATTGCCTGAGATATTGTCTCCCTGAAAACTGTAAGGTGTACCGGCAAGTTCTTGGTTATCGCCATATTTAAGAATGGGAGTGATAGTCACTATTGCATTCTTGTTGAACCATTTTTCGGGGAAAGTTCCACTAATGGTTACAGGAACCTGATTTCCTACTGTTTCGAGAGGAGTAGGGGTTACATTAAAATTGTTTTGCGTGAGCGGCTTTAGCTTGCTGCTGCACGAAGTAGCGAATATAGCTACCCCAATCACCATTAATAGTGACAATAAACGAGAGATTTTTTTCATGTTGTGTAAATTATAATTAGTTGAATAAATTAATTCGCTATAACATAGGTTGTTCCATTGATTTTTATACCAATACAAATTTACCCTATTTTTGTCTGATTTACAAAAACGTTTTCCGGAATTTCACAATTTTCAATATATTTATAAAAGCTTTTTGGAAACTATTTATTAACTCCGGTTTTTATGTATATACGTATTGGTTTTCTTGAGGTTAACCCACGTTGAATCCCAGACTTATCAATAACTCTTTTACAGATGGAGACGCATTAACAACTTTATATGCATGATATTCCCTTCTTAGTGGATAATTAGACCTGAACCAGTAAAATTTATCGGGTGATGTTTTTAATAATTCAGTTTCTTTCATAGGATTATAACTATGCCATACAGCATGCGACAGCTGATCTTCTGAGGGTACTCCGGCAAGATCGATAGTTTGATTTTCAGGGAGTGGGAGAGACTGGAAAATAGGATTTGTATCAATCTTAAAGTATTCTTTCAGATTCTCTATGCTCATTTTTGTGGCAGTCCACTTACCGTCTGCAGAATATCCGGCAATATGTGGGGTGGCAATATCTGCCATTTCCAATAATTCGCGATCAATATCGGGCTCTTTTTCCCAGCAATCAAGTATAACGCCACTGATCTGACCGTTTTTGAGTGCTTTTTTGAGTGATTGATTACTTGTTACTCCACCACGTGCTGCATTTATTATAAATGGTTTACGGGCAACTGAACTAAAGAATGTATCATCGCCCAAATGGTAGGTTTTATGTGCCCCTGCTTTTGTTAACGGTGTGTGAAAGGTGATTATATCTGCCTCATGCTGAATGGTGCTGATATCAACAAAATCAGTATTGCTTTCAATACCTTCAGCCTCTTCCCTGGGTGGATCATTCAGAAGGACATTCATACCCAATTTACGGCATGCGATTTCAACCTTACTACCTACATTACCAACACCCACTATCCCAATTGTTTTATCTTTCAGCTTGAAGCTATACTTTTCAGCCAGAAAGAGCAGAGATGCTGTTATGTATTGCTCCACAGAAGAGGCATTGCAGCCAGGCGCTGTACGCCATGCAACGCCATGAGAGTCGCAATATTCAGTGTCTATATGATCAAAGCCAATTGTTGCAGAACATATAAGCTTCACATTGCTTCCCGGGAGATTATCTTCGCCAAACCGGGTAACTGTCCTCACTATCAGGGCGTCTTTATCTTTGATAGATTCACTCGTAAACTGGTTACCGGGTAGGTATTCCACTTCTCCAAATTGTTCTGCTACACCTTTTAGAAATGGTATATGTGCATCTGCTAATATTTTCATTTACTCAAATGTTTATGCATTGATTTTGCAGCTTTTCTGCCGTCACCCATAGCAAGAATAACTGTAGCACCGCCACGAACAATATCTCCTCCGGCAAAAATGTAATCATCGGCTGTTTGCATTGTATCATTATTAACTACAATTGTACCCCAGGATGTGACTTCCAAGCCTGTGAAAGTTTGTGGAATTAGCGGGTTAGGGGATACTCCAACGCTTACAATCACTTCATCTACTTCCATCCATTCAGTAGCTCCTTCTATGGCTACAGGGCGACAGCGTCCTGATTGGTCCGGTTCACCAAGCTCCATTCGCTGCAGAAGCATCTTCTGTACGCGACCACGGTCATCTCCTTCGTAGCGTAATGGATTATGTAATGTATAAAATTCTATACCTTCTTCTTTGGCATGTTTTATCTCTTCGATACGTGCAGGCATTTCAGCTTCAGAGCGGCGATAGACAATCACAGCCCTTTCTGCACCAAGTCGGCGGGCTGTACGTACGGCATCCATTGCAGTATTTCCTCCTCCAATAACCGCAACCTTTTTACCCATATAAACAGGGGTATCGCTTTCAGGATCGCCTGCTCCCATAAGATTTACTCTTGTGAGGTATTCATTGCAAGACATAATACCGATAAGATTCTCACCCGGGATGTTCATGAAGTTGGGCAGACCGGCACCACTACCCACAAATATACCTTTGAAACCCGCCTCTTTGAGATCTTCCTGAGATATAGTTTTCCCTACTATACAGTTTGTTTCAAATTTTACACCCATTTTTTTGAGACCGTCAATTTCAACATCAACTATCTCGTTGGGCAATCTGAATTCAGGAATTCCGTAACGAAGTACACCGCCAAGTTCGTGGAGTGCTTCAAAAACCGTAACATCATATCCAAGTTTCACCATATCACCTGCAAAGGCAAGTCCGGCCGGTCCAGAGCCTATTACAGCTACTTTTTTACCATTGGAGGGTGCTGTTTCCGGAATTGATATATTTCCACTAACACGCTCGTAATCTGCTGCAAATCGCTCTAAATGACCTATTGCTATAGGTTCCTTTTTTAGTTTTTGAGTATAAAAGCAGCTGTTTTCGCATTGACGCTCTTGAGGACAAACTCTTCCGCAAACGGCAGGTAAAGCACTTGTTTCCTTGAGTGTTTTGGCTGCTTCAAGATATTCGCCACGCTCGATATTCTTGATGAATTTAGGAATATTTATTTCTACAGGGCAACCTGAAATACATGTGGGGTCAACACAGTCAAGACAACGGTGAGACTCATTTACAGCCATTTCTTCAGTTAATCCCAGATTCACCTCGTCATAATTCCTGCTTCTGACAGCAGGATCAACTTCAGGCATTTTTACTCTTGGTATTGCGGTGCGGTCTTTGTTTTTCATCGCTTTACGCAATTCTTCACGCCATAAGGCAGACCGCTCAGCTTTTAAATATTCACTCATATATTTATCTAATGATTATTGTATTAATTATAGGCTTTGAGCCTCATGAGCATCTCGTCGAAGTCAACCTTGTGTGCATCAAACTCGGGTCCGTCGATGCAGACAAACTTTGTTTTGCCATCAACAGTAACCCTGCAGGCACCGCACATACCGGTTCCGTCAACCATTATTGTATTTAGAGAGGCAACAGTAGGGACATCATATTTTTCTGTGAGTTTTGCAACAAACTTCATCATGATAGCAGGACCAATTGTTACACATAGATCAACTTTCTCTCGTTGAATGACTTTCTCTACTCCGTCGGTAACCAAACCTTTCTCACCATAAGTTCCATCGTCAGTCATTATGATTACTTCATCAGAATTCTCACGAACCTGTTCTTCCAGAATAATGAGATCTTTGGTGCGGGCTGCAAGAACGGATATAACTCTGTTTCCCGCATTCTTCATTGCTTCAATAATTGGAAGCATGGGAGCAACACCAACACCGCCACCGGCACATACTACAGTACCAAAATTCTCAATGTGTGTGGCTTTACCTAAAGGTCCTACCATATCAGTTATATATTCTCCTGCCTCGAGGCTGCAAAGCTTTTCGGAAGATTTGCCAACACGTTGAACTACCAATGTGATTATTCCTTTTTTTGTGTCGGCAGAAGCGATAGTGTAGGGGACTCTTTCTCCTTTTTTACCAACTCTGACTATCACAAAATGTCCAGCCTTCCTGCTTCTTGCTATCAGCGGTGCCTCTACCTCAAAACGCACTACTCTTTCTGAAAGGTATTCTTTAGCTACAATTTTATTCATTATTCTAAAATAGTTATTATCATTTCTTATTTATGACTTCCCAAAAGCTCTCAGGCAGATAAATGTTTGTGACATTTTTTGCTTCAGAGAATAATGGAGCAATCTCTGAGTCGTGAAATCCTGCAATGCCGCAACCTACCCGGGTTACTAAAAAAGTAAGCTCAGGATTGTTTTTTGCAAATCCTATGAACTCATCCACATAAGGATGAATTTCGTCAACTCCGCCATGCATGGTGGGTATTCCATACGAACTGCCCTGTAATCCTACTCCCTGACCCCATATTGCACCAAATTTTTCAAAAGCAATAAGTGCTGCACCACCACCGTGACTTCCTTCCAGATTACTTCCAAAGACAAATATTTCGTTTTCTTCAAGATCGGAAATAAAGGAGGGAGTTACTCTTTTATTCATATTTTCATATTTGGTTTATACATATCTTCTGCAGTCAGTCCACATTCTTCTTTCATGCGGATACAATACTCCAGTTTCCCAAAATCACCGTCAGCATTGTTTGTTCCGAAAGTGAATTTCAGTCCGGCATCCTTAGCCTTCAATATGAAAGCTTTGTTGGGTATTTCATATCTGTTATTGATTTCAAGAACCTTTTTTGTTTCGACCATTGCTTTTATTACTTTATCCATACGCTCTTCTGTCCAGAATTCATCATAGCGATCGCTCATCACTTCAGGCAGAAAATTAGGATTCACGTAAACATCCATTGGCTCCTGCATAACATCTACAATCTTTTGAACTATAAGATCCATGTACTGCTGTTCATTTTCGATAAACACTTCTTCCGGCATCCAAAGACGCGTACGACGACCTTTTGTATCGGTAAATGTCATAGCATCAGTGAAAACATAATCAAACATACTTCTCACTTCGGCAGAGAATGTTTGTGGCCATTCACGTCCTTCACCTTGCATGGCCTGAATAAATGGCTGCCCTTCCATCTCTTCGAGATATTCGATAACTTCATCATCATTTGTAATTGGGAAACCTATACCACAATTGGGCGCAAGTGCATAATTTATGCCATAATAGCGTGCTTGTATACCGGCTTCTTCAGCAGTCAGTCCTTTAAGATGTACATGGTAATCCAGCACCGGGAAGTTATCCTGATGTAGTTCTATAATATGATCTGTGGTCTCATCAATAGCCAGTGTTTGTTGTAGAGCTACATCGACAGTAGAGTTTAATGGAGTAACGTTAATCGATTCTATTTCAATTGTGCCTTCGGTGCTTTTTATAGCAAATTTACCGCTTGAAAGCAGTTTAGATGCATGTTCTTCAGTTCGGTAGGTTGAAGCAGGTTCGATATACTCAACTACAGGATTTCCGTTAACTAAAACGTTTATGACCTTTCCTTCCACGCGGATATCCATATCGAACCATTCGTCAGTCTTTACAGTTGATTTGGTAAGGTTTCTGACAGATAGCAAGCTTCCTGTTTTAGTCCACCACTGCGAACTTTCCAGATCATTATTAAGAGTAACTCTGTAACCATCTTCAGCATTATCTGTATGGAAAGCGATGTAACCTTTTCCATTACCATTAGTGCGTGCTTTTACATTAAGCTCAAAATTCTTGTAATCACCTTTTTTAAGAACTAGTGATGATCCTTCATTAAGTGTTATTACATTGTTTTGTACAACTACATCACCTGTTGTTTCCCACTGTTCACTATTTTCTCCGTTAAACAGGGATTTTGGTGAATTATCTTCTGTACAAGAGATCATTATCAAATTAATGATGCATAAAATATAAACTGTATTTTTCATACTATAAATATAAAATTAAAATGTAAATAATAGCTCTACAGTAATTTTATCAGAATCCATCTGATCATTTTTGTCGAATATCGACATGGTATTATTAATAAAGTACCTCTCATAATCTAACCTGATTATTGATGAAAACTTTTCTTCATCAAATCCCAGACCTAAACCTACTGTTAGTCTGTTTGTATCAAATCCTTTTTCATCAAGTCGTTCGTCAATAGCATCCCATCTTACTGCAGGCAAAAAATAATCGAAGAATTTACTTTTTATAGGTACACGATAAGCACTTTGAATATAATAAGACAGCATATCATTATATAATTCAGTCTTGCTGTCTCTTTTCATTATTTCGGTCTCTACTTTAAAATTGTTTATTTCATATCTGAGATCAGCTCCATAAATCAAAAAATGTGTGGAGTCGTTATTGGGATAATCATACAACTTCGCAGAGAATCTCAAACCATCCATACTTCCTAATATAACACGGCCACCAGTTGACATATTCTTTTTCCATACAGGATCATTTATAGCATTTCCATTGTATAAACCAAACTCCAGATTAACCGGAACCAATCCCATATTGAACTTATACTTTACATTTACTCCCAAATCGCGAGTACTTATATAATATTTTCCAAGAAATGCACGATTAGCAAACATCATTTCGGAAGGACTTACAATGTAATTATTAAACAATGGTATACTTGTCTGTCCCATTGTAAAAGATAGCCCCTCAAGAGGAGTAAAACTACCGCTTAAATCAAGTACTTTAAATTTTCCTTCATCACTAAGCTCCACTTGAGCCCTGTATGACGAAAAATCATTAATATTACCCTTGATGCCAATACGCGAGTTTCTTATAGTAAATCGTGACACGTCTGAGTCAATAGCGTATTCGTATTTGTTCTTTAATGTTCCATCTATTTTGAAGTTAGGATATGCAACTAAGTCTGTGTCTTGTGCAGAAATAGTAGCAGTAAATAGAATTCCTAAAACAGTTAATAATAATAATTTTGTTCTCATAAAGTTTGTAATACAATTAAATAAGATAGTGTTTGTTAAGCATTAAATGAGTGATTCGTGCTCAAGTCTTTGTTTTTTGACATCCAATCCCCAGTTATATCCACCTAAAGTGCCGTCTGACCGAATTACACGGTGGCAGGGTATCAGAAAAGCAACAGGATTTTGTCCGATTGCATTTGCAACTGCACGTACTGCTTTTGGTTTGCCTATTTTTTCTGCAATATGTTTATAGCTGCAAGTCTGACCTGGAGATATGTTTAACAGTTCGTTCCACACCTTTAATTGAAATTCTGTGCCTTTGATATGAAAAGTAATATTATTGACAATTGATGGATCATTTATTTGAAAAAGAGCTGTTTCATGATGTTTGATTGCCTTTTTAACCGGTATGCTATATTTGTATCTTTTTTTCAACTCTTCAAGCATCTCTTTTACATCTCCAATTCCGATATAACAAATTCCTTTATCTGTGGCACAAATAACAAATTGCCCGTATATATAATTGTAAATATAATAATTGATAATCAGATTGTTCTCTTCTAAAGGGGACATGGGGATTATCTTAGAACTGTTTATCATATTCTGATTATTGTTTATTGCTGACATAATAATAAAAATAATAAGTTATGTAAAATGGTTATTTTGCTTTTTCTGCCATAAATTGCTCAAAACCTTCTGAATATTTGACTGCAAAGGAACTGTCAGATTCATTTTCGTAAATAAAATAATAATGCAGTCCTGGAATTTCTTTTGCAATTTCTATAGATTTTTCCATTCCCATTGACACAAAAGCTGTTGCATAAGCATCTGCAGTCATACAGTCATCAGCAACTACAGTTGCACTTAAAATGTCTGTGTTAGATGGGTAGCCTGTGTGTGGATCAATAGTGTGGGCATATTTTTTTCCGTCTTTAACATAAAAGTTGCGGTAGTTTCCTGAAGTAGCAAGCGACTTATTGCAAAGTGAAAGTACAGTCTGAAGGTCATGTTGAACAATCAGCATATCTTCATTGGGTTTATCTACACCTATTATCCAGCAGACACCTTTTTCATTTACTCCTCTGGCAGTTATTTCTCCGCCAATTTCGATCATATAATTTTCAATTTCGTGCTGTTCCAAAAGATCTGCTATCACATCGCAGGAGTATCCTTTTGCTATTGCTGATGTGTTTATTTGCACACGTGGGTCAGTTTTTACTATTTCACCGTTATCAATTGTTATCTTCTCATAGCCAACAAATTCGTGCAGACTGTCAATTATTTCAGGAGTTACATTATCCATGTTTTGGAATCCGAAACCCCAAGCATTAATAAGAGGAGAAGTAGTAATGTCAAAATAACCCCCTGTTTTTGCGGATATCTCCATTGATTTTTTGAAAACATTCATAAAAAATGAATCCAGCTCAACCAGTTCATTATTATTGACTTTAGTGATTATAGAATTTTCTTTGAACGGATTTAGTGAATGATCAAATTTATCAAGCTCTGCTTCAATCTCATTCTTTAAAGATTTGGTATGTTGATACTTAATGCTGTATCCTGTGGTAAATATTTCTCCTTGGTCATGATAGTACACTTGTTTTTCATTTTTATTACTATCTGATCTACAAGATGTAAAGAAAGAAATAGAGAAAAGAAACAGTAACAAATAAAGACTGCTTTTAGAATATTTCATACTATTAAAACTATTTATTTTCAAATGTATCGTATGGAACTCGCTTTAATCATCTTCTGGCATTTTGATGATTTATATGCTCGTTTCATATCAACAAAATTAAAAAAGTAAACTGACTAGTCAAACTCCTGTTCGATCCAATAATGATTTCTTTCCGGGGAGTTTCTTGATATTAGTTCACCGAGAAACCCGGCAAGAAAGAGTAGTGTTCCCAAAATCATCATTGTTAGAGAAATATAAAAATATGGTGATTCTGTAACCAGACGAAAAGGGTTGCCATGATGCATGTCGTATAACTTGGTGGACCCTACAAAAATTATTGCAACGAAACCTATAAGAAACATGACACTTCCCCAAAGTCCGAAGAAGTGCATGGGTTTTTTACCAAATCTGTTCAGGAACCAAAGAGTTATAAGATCCAGATATCCATTTAAGAACCTACTGGTTCCAAATTTACTTTTACCATACTTGCGTGGTTGATGGCGGACCTCTTTCTCACCAATTTTTGTGTATCCTGCGTATTTAGCTAGTACAGGAATATAGCGATGCATGTCGTTATAAATCTCTATACTTTTTGCCAGAGGCTTGCGATACGCTTTTAGACCACAATTGAAATCGTGAAGTTTTATTCCTGAAACCTTTCGGGCAGTTGCATTGAAAAGTTTAGAAGGTAGATTTTTGGTGAGTTTATTGTCATATCTTTTTTTCTTCCAACCCGAAACCAGATCATATCCATCTTCTTTTATCATTCTGTAGAGCTCAGGAATCTCATCAGGACTGTCCTGCAAATCGGCATCCATAGTAATTATAACATCGCCTTGTGTTTTCTGAAATGCGCAATGTAATGCCGGTGATTTACCATAATTACGCCTGAATTTTATTGCTTTCACATGGTCAGAAGAACTCCTGAGCTTTGTTATTACATTCCATGAATCGTCAGTACTCCCATCATCCACAAAAATTATTTCATAAGAAAATTTATTTTCCTGCATCACCTCTTTAATCCGGTCATGTAGTTCAGTGAGTGACTCTTCCTCATTATACAATGGTATTACTACAGATATATCCATTACTTTAAATCAAAAAATTATACTTCTTGTCCGGGTTTTACATATCTTGCCAGCGGCACGATAAACAGTGACAGTATTAAGCCTAGAAAAACATCTGCCAAGATTACATTACTAAAGACGTAGGAGAAAGAACTCGGTAGCGGCTGTTCCATCAACTGAGTTGTTAAAGCCTGATTAATCTCCAAAGACTGAGCAATCTCTATCAAGTTGCTGTATAAATTAGAGATAAATACCGGATCTATCCATTTCACGTGAATAAATACAATCACTGCTTCAATTATCGAAGCAAAAAAGAACAGTAAAATAGAAAATTGTACTCCGTGCCAAAAACCCATCTTATTTTCTAGTAGTCCTGAGTTGTAACGTACAAGGAAATAAAATAATATTATAGGTGTTCCGACACTTAGTATATTTCCCAAAATATTTAATGCAGTATAATCTTTTCCCAATATTACCAGAAGGTATTTAAATACCCAAAATATACCAAGAAAACCAGCTGCATAAGTAGCATAATTAAAAAGATGACTCTTATTTTCTCCCATTGATTATTATTTAACATACAAAAGTAATCAAAAATATAGAAACATGAAGCTCCATTTAGTTACATAAAAAATATTTGGAATAATTAAACCATTTGTCTAATTTTGTGTCTTATAAAGACTAAGAAAAAAGAGTTCTTTAATATAATGGGGTTGACCGGTTTTGACAGCGGGTAGAAGAGGTTTGTAAGCATGCAGT